>RCUH01000134.1_pt1 | contig 114110 bp, 113 predicted proteins | sample 2166191 | NCBI WGS metagenome assembly RCUH01 (sample SAMN09932848, study PRJNA488358) | compost metagenome | feature: garden; material: soil; isolation source: compost soil in an enriched community after 214 h of incubation | place: Germany: Experimental Botanical Garden Goettingen | collected...
TATGTCGCCGCCTTCCTTTGAAAGAGTCCTTACATATCGTAGGGACTCTTTTTTTGCATATATGCAAGGCATCTTAATCAAAATGGCGTTCTTTGCACCATGCATAAACTAAAACTTTTAATAATAGGGCTTGTCTTTCCTGAGCCAAATTCTTCGGCAGCTGGCGGTAGGATATTGCAATTAATCCAATTGTTTAAAGAGATTGGATATGAAATTACCTTTGTTAGCCCTGCTCAGTATAGTAAATATCAATTTGATTTAACTTCAATAAGTGTTCACGAGCAAATTGTCAGCTTAAATGATGAAAGCTTTGATGATTTTATCAAGGATTTGAACCCAAATATTGTATTATTTGATCGTTTTGTAATTGAAGAACAATTTGGCTGGAGGGTTACGAATTGTTGCCCAGATGCTTTAAAAATTCTGGATACAGAAGATTTGCATTGTTTGCGTTTAGCTCGGCAAAATGCTTTTAAAGAAAAAAGAGAGTTCGTTACTACTGATTTGTTTAGCGATACTGCAAAAAGAGAGATTGCAAGCATTCTACGATCAGACATTTCCTTAATCATTTCTGAATTTGAAATGAATCTCTTGATTGAAGAATTCAAGGTAGACCCTTCCTTGCTGTTTTATCTCCCTATTTTTGCTACACCAGTTTTGGATTTTCTTCCTTATCAAGAAAGAAAAGATTTTATGTTTATCGGCAACTTTTTACATGAACCCAATTGGAATGCTGTACGTTATTTGAGAGAAGTCCTTTGGCCTATAATCCATGCACAACTTCCAGGTGCTAATTTGTATGTTTATGGTGCTTATCCTTCGGCTAAAGCTTTGCAATTGCATAATCCGAAATTAAATTTTCATATTATAGGCAGGGCTGAAGAGGCTAGAGAAGTTATTGAAAAAGCAAGGGTAATGTTAGCACCATTACGATTTGGTGCTGGAATAAAGGGAAAACTTCTAGAAGCGATGCAATATGGGACGCCTAGCGTTACTACAACAATAGGTGCGGAAGGTATGCATCTTAATTTGGCTTGGAACGGTTTTATCGCCGATAACCCAGAAGATTTTGCAAATCGGGCTATACAGCTCTATCAAGAAAAAATTACTTGGGAAAAGACTCAAAAAGAGGGTGTAGTCATTTTGAAAAATAAATTTTCTAAGGATTTATATGCAAAAGGTTTTATAGAAATGATGGAGAAACTTCGAAACAACCTTCAACACCATCGAAATAAAAATTTCATTGGGCAAATTCTACAACATCATACGCTAAAAAGCACTGAATACATGTCGCGGTGGATTGAAGCTAAAAATAAATTGCAATAAAAAAACCCGTCTTAAACTTAAGACGGGTTTTTTGTTTATAGAGAAATTAGCTTATGCTAACATCGTAACCGGATTTTCTAAGTATTGTCTTAGCGTCTGTAAGAATTGTGCTCCAGTAGCTCCGTCAACGGTTCTGTGATCGCAAGCTAGCGTTACTTTCATAGTATTGCCGACTACAATTTCGCTGTTTCTGACAACTGGTTTTTCAACAATTGCTCCAACAGAAAGAATCGCAGAGTTTGGCTGGTTGATGATTGAAGTGAATTCAGTAATACCAAACATACCTAGATTTGAAACGGTAAAAGTACTTCCTTCCATTTCGGCTGGCTGTAATTTTTTATTTTTGGCTCTTCCGGCAACGTCTTTTACATTTGCTCCGATTTGAGACAAGCTCAATTGGTCAGCAAATTTTAACACAGGAACAACCAAACCGTCTTCAACAGCAACAGCAACTCCAATGTGTACGTGATGGTGGATTACCGTCACATCCTCTTTCCATTGGGAGTTTACTTTTGGATGCCTCTTCAAGGCCATTGCACAAGCTTTGATTACCATATCATTAAATGAAACTTTCGTGTCTGGTAATGAATTGATTGTATTTCTAGAAGCTATGGCACTATCCATTGCAACTTCGATTGTCAAATAATAATGAGGCGCTGTAAATTTAGACTCTGATAAACGCTTAGCGATAACTTTGCGCATCTGCGAGTTTTTGATTTCTTCTGAATAGGTTTCGCCAGCTGGAACAAAAGGTTTTACAGCAGGAGCAGCGGCTGTTTCTGATTTAGCAGCTGTTTCTTGTTGGGGAGCTGATGCTTGAGAAGTTGCAGCAGGCTTGAAGTTTTCGATATCGCTTTTTACGATACGACCGTTTTCTCCCGTTCCTTTAACTTGTGAAATTGAAATGCCTTTCTCTTCGGCAATTTTTTTAGCCAAAGGAGAAATAAAGATTCTTTTTCCGTCTGAAACAGTTTCTACAGTTTCTTCTTTTGATTCAGCTGTTTCTGCTTTAGGTTCTTCTGTTTTTTCTTCTTTTGATGGAGCAGGAGCTGCACCGCCTTTTTTGAAGTTTTCTGCAATTCCAGTAATGTCAGTTCCTTCTGGGCCTATGATAGCCAAAACGCTGTCAACAGGAGCTGTTTCGCCTTCTTTGATTCCGATAGACAATAAAGTTCCAGAATTGAAAGATTCGAATTCCATTGTTGCTTTGTCGGTTTCGATTTCAGCAAGAATGTCGCCTTCGTTAATTTTGTCTCCAACTTTTTTCAACCAAGTCGCTACCGTTCCATCGGTCATGGTGTCGCTTAGACGCGGCATAGTTACAACCACAACACCTTTTGGTAAAGCTGTCGTTGTGCTTTCTGCTTTTGGAGCTTCTTTCGTTTCTTCTGTTTTTTCTTTTGGAGCTTCTTCGGATTTGGTTTCTGCCTTAGGAGCTTCTTCTTTTTTGTCTGAAGAACTTCCGCCAGCTAATAAATCTGAAATATCTTCGCCTTCTTTTCCGATAATTGCCAGAAGCGAGTCAACTGGAGCAGATTCTCCTTCTTGGATTCCGATGTGCAATAAGGTGCCTGAATTGAAAGATTCAAATTCCATTGTTGCTTTGTCAGTTTCGATTTCAGCAAGGATATCGCCTTCGTTAATTTTGTCTCCAACTTTTTTCAACCATGTGGCTACAGTTCCTTCTGTCATCGTGTCGCTTAAGCGAGGCATTGTGATTTTTGTTGCCATAATGATTAAAGTTTATGAGGTAAAAAAGGATAGTTTTCTTGTTCGTAAACAACATCGTAAAGTTGTTGTACTTCTGGGAATGGTGATTCTTCTGCAAATTGAGCGCATTCTTCTACCAAGTCTTTAACTCTTTCGTCAATTGCTTCAATTTCTGCTTCGGTAGCATACTTGTTTTCTTTGATAACATCTAGAACTTGAGTAATCGGGTCGATTTTTCTGTATTCTTCCACTTCTTCTTTAGTTCTGTATAATTGTGCATCAGACATTGAGTGTCCTCTGTAACGGTACGTTTTCATTTCTAAGAAAGTCGGTCCGTCGCCTCGGCGTGCTCTGTCGATTGCTTCGTGCATTGCTTCAGCAACTTTAACAGGGTTCATTCCGTCAACCGGTCCGCAAGGCATTTCATACCCTAAACCAAGTTTCCAGATATCTGTATGGTTTGCTGTTCTTTCTACAGAAGTTCCCATTGCATAGCCATTGTTTTCTACAATGAATACTACAGGAAGTTTCCAAAGCATGGCCATATTGAAAGCTTCATGTAAAGAACCTTGACGTGCTGCTCCATCACCAAAATAGGTTAATGTAACGCCGCCAGTATTAAAATATTTATCAGCAAAAGCGATACCAGCACCCACTGGAATTTGAGCTCCAACGATACCATGGCCTCCGTAGAATCCTTTTTCTTTTGAGAATATGTGCATAGAACCACCCATCCCTTTTGATGTTCCGGTAACTTTGCCCAGCAATTCTGCCATAACGGCTTTAGGGTCAACGCCCATTCCGATTGGCTGAACGTGGTTTCTGTAGGCAGTAATCATCTTGTCTTTGGATAAATCCATTGCGTGCAAAGCGCCTGCCAAGACAGCTTCCTGACCATTATATAAGTGAAGAAATCCTCTTACTTTTTGCTGAATGTATAAAGCGGCTAATTTGTCTTCAAACTTTCTCCAAAGCAGCATGTCTTCATACCACTTCAAATAAACTTCTTTTGTAACTTCTTTCATTGTTTGTTTTTTGCTAAACGTTATTGTGCCAGTAAATTGCTAAAAATAATAAGACGCAAAATAGTTTCCTCACACAAATTTGCGAAAGGCAAAAATAAGACATTCCAACTTAGAAGTAAAACTTAAAAGGTAAATTTTAGGTTTTTTTATAAGAAGTTTTTATCAAACATAAATGGGAGCAGATTTTTGAGAGAGTCTGATTTGTAAACGGCTCCCGTTTCTCCCATAAAATAAATTTCAATCGGATAATCCTGCTTGAATTCGTATTCGGATATGGATTGGCGGCAGGCTCCGCAGGGTGGAATAGGGGAAGTGACCGGCTTTTCATCGGATGTAGCTGAAATCGCGATTTTCAAGATTTTAGCATCTGGATAAATAGCTCCTGCCTGGAATATGGCAACTCTTTCGGCACAAAGTCCAGACGGATAGGCAGCGCTCTCCTGATTGGATCCCAAAACAACTTTGCCATTATCTAAAAAGATGGCTGCTCCGACTCTGAATTTTGAATAAGGCGCATAGGCTCTTTTTCGTATTTCAATAGCTTGATTCATCAGATTTTGCACGTCTTCTGGCAATTCTTCTTTGTTGTCAAATACTGAGAAAGTGGTCGTAATGTTGATTTGTTTCATAAATGTTTTGAGGAAAAAAAATCCAAATTACTAATGAAAGCAATTTGGATTTTTTAGACTTTAAATTATATACTAGTATTCATCATATTGATCTCCGAAGGCAAAGCTAAGAGAAAAACGCAATGTGTTTTCTAATGGGTTTCTGACTTTTGAAGCAGAGAATAAGTACGATACGTCTAATTTTACGATATTGTATTTAAATCCGGCTCCAAGCGAAATGAACTTTCTGGCTCCTTTTTCTTTACTTTCGTTAAAGTAACCTGCTCTTACAGCAAATGAATCTTGGTACCAATATTCAGCTCCTAAAGCCCAAGTAACTTCTTTTAATTCTTCTTTTATTCCGTCAGGCGCATCTCCAAATGATTTGAAAATTCCTTCTGTCCATCCGATGGAACGGTAATCTCTATTGTTTTGTGCTCTTTCCTCATCAGTGATATCGCCATCACCATTTAAATCTGGATTTTGCGGAGTTGGAACCAATAGCTTGTTTATTTCTGCATTTAAAGAAACCTTGTTGTATTCGTCAAAGATAAAGTCGAATCCTCCTCCAAGTTTCAAGTTTGATGGAAGGAAGTTTGAGCCTTCATCTGAATCGTCTAAGTCATAATTGATTTTCGGGCCTAAATTTTGGAAATTGAAACCACCTCTCCATCTTCCGTTAAAATCTTCGTAGGCTACTTCTTCAGATTGATAGTAACCAGAAATGTCGACTGCAAATGAACTTGCTGCCGAAGCATCATTGCTCAATTGCGCCAATCTCAAGTTGGAACGAATGTATCTTCCGGCAACCGACATAGAGAATCTTTCACTTAATTTCAAAGAATAAGATAAATCTACGGCGAATTCGCTAGGATTTACTTCTACCGCTGGATCATCTGGGTTGTCATTTCTGAATTCGATAACTCCAAGACTGAAATAACGCAAGCTTGCGGCAAAAGCACTTCTTTCGCTGATTCGGTTAAAATAAGTCAATTGGCTTAAGGAAATATCATTTACAAGTTCTGGAAGATAAGGTGTGTAACTTACAGAAAAGCCTTGTTTGTCTAACGAAAAGGCATATTTTGCCGGGTTCCATTGCTGTGAATAGGCATCTGGAGACGAAGCAACACCGATGTCGCCCATACCAGCAGATCTTGCATCACCAGCAATAAGAAGAAAAGGCACTCCTGTTGTAATCACTCGGCTTTCTTCTTGAGCATTGGCTATGTTGAATCCTAATATGCAGATAATAAATAATGCGGTTTTTTTCATTCTGAGATTGGTATTAATTGAATTGAACAAATATAGTATTTTATTAAAGTATAACAAGTTTTTCGTATTTTTCTGTTTTTTTGTTAGTCAGGGTCGATTTGACTGTCAGCTTATAGACATACACTCCTTTGCCTATCTTGTCGCCAAAATCATCTTTTCCATCCCAAGAAATCTCTCTAGACAGGAAGCCTTCTGTCGTTACTATCTGATTGATTGTCTTTACGATTTTTCCAGTAATGGTAATGACTTGTACCTGTACTTCCAGCGGTTCATACGGGCGGTTATGGGTAAACCAGAACTGCGTGTAGCTCACAAACGGATTAGGGTAGTTCAGCACATTTTTTAAAGTCACAGTTTCATCTCCAACCACAATAAATTGTATTTCTGCTGTCACCGGATTGTTATATACGTCCCAAGCCTTGAAGGTAATTGTGTGCAATCCAACTGCTAAATTTCGGAAAGGGAAGCGTACTTTTCCTTTCGTATGATTGTCTAATTCGGTTTCGTAATAGTCATTAAGTATGTACGGATTGTTTTCGTCTCCGTCTAAAATAGCAACAATATCATGACCGATTCCGCTGGCGGTATTGATTCCGTTTTCATCTTCCAAGAAAGCCAAAAATATAGGCGACTCGTTGGTAATACCTCCCGAAATAAACGTCTCGTCGTTCATATACAATCGCACTCTCGGGCCTATGTTATCGGCAACAGCATTCGGATTGATTCCTCCAATTTTTATATCAGTATTGTATCCTGTCTGGTCTTCAAGTCCTTGAGTTCTTTTAGCATAAAAACTGATTCTTCCATTTCCGACAGGTATCGAAATGTCTCTCGGCACTACAAGATTAAATTCAAATTGTCCGTTGGTAACTGACGCGTTGCCGCGGAAAACAGTTTCTCCCAATAAGACAAAATCCATCAGGATTAGATTACCCGTACCATCGGTTATACCATCGTTACCTAAAGTAGTTCGTTGCACGTTTTTATCGAATATATTTACGGATAAATTGCCGTTGTAGTTTGGAAGTATAGCATTTCCGTCTACGTTTCTTACTTCCCCCGATAATTTTACCGGACTCAAGGCATTAAAAACAAAAGTAGAAGAAGCTACTGGCTGGTCATTTATCTTGGTCAAGACTATCGTAGGCTTCGGGATGGCTAATCTTAGCGCAGGGTCGCCGACATATGAAACCATCAAGGCCGTACCGTTGTAATTGTTTTTTGCAACCCTTAGCGCTTCTGATATGGGAACATTGTTCGTGGTGCCATAGCCGTATAATTCACTAGAAAAAGCTTCATTAATATCTTGTCCGGTCGTTACGCTTATCTGTCTCGTAGTCGTTACCATTGATATGGCACCGCCTTTCGGATTCCAATACGTATATTCCCCAGCCGTTGGTCTAAAAGGATTGTCAAATCTTGTGAATTCACAAGTCACGGTCACAAACAGTGGATACTTATAACGGTTGTTTAGGTTCTGAGCGTCGGCTTTTTCAAAAATCCTTTCCTTTGCCAGTCCGTCTTCACCGCCATGTCCGAAATAATTAAAGACCAAAGCGCCTTGGTTGATGGCATCCACAAAATCCTTTCTGGCTTTTGGATAACGGAAACCTCCTGCCGAAGCTTCTTGTACATAAGAATCTGTGTGTATTTTTTCTACGTTCACGAATGGTTTCTGTGCTGCAATCTGGTTTCCTAAAGCATCAATTCCGGTTTGAATTGAATTTTCCCAAGCCACATCTACGTCGTCAGAAACCAATACAAAGTTGTTTCTCCATTTTCCATACGATTCGATGGCGTGGTATTCGATAACCTTAGTTACCATTTCTTCTGCTTGTCTTGCATCCGAAACGAGCATTCTTCCAACAGCAAGTTCCATATCTTGGACAGAACCGCTCAAAGTCATTGTTCCTTCGTTGTCGTCTAGCATGGTAAAATAATCGTCAGACATATAAGAGCCGCCTAGCGAAAAACTGTTCAGGGCTTGAAATACGGGTACGATGTTCGTATTGTTTGAAATCCTGTTTTTGTAATCGAAAGAAGCATCTCCGAATAAATTCAGGTATTTGATTCGCTTGGTAGGAATCGATCCGTTGTTATAGATGTATTTTACAAAATTCCTGATTGCCCCTATGTCTTGTTTCCCAGAAGAAAACTCTTCGTAGATATTTTCAAGATTGACAACTTTTACGTTCAATTGCGAATGTGTCCTGTGGAAATTTGCCAATCGTTCTGCTTGAGAATTCAGAAATGCAGGAGTCACAATTAAGTAATCGACGTCTTGAAATGCGCCTTGAGAATTTTTAAGGATAGTTCCTTTCAGGTTCTGATTTGCTACGCGGGTTTTGGATTCCTTTAATGGCGAGTAATAATCAGAGGCATCAATGGCAATGTATTTTCTGTCTTCGCCCAAATATGCTTTAAAAGCAAATGTGGCCGCTCCGTTATTTTCTACTTTTCTTACATTATAGATGTCAGTAATATCCCATACCTGTGTTATGCCTGCCGCGTTCGAAAGCTGGTATTGGATTACTCCCGTGTTGACATCGGCATCATTATATTGGAATCGGAATTGTTTTCCATAACCCTGCAGGTTTCTTTTGGCTTCTACTATAATGTAGTCCAGATAAGCATCGGCGCTAGGAACGCCCCCGTTATTATAGCTTAATTTTACTGCAACATTTTCTGCCGCAGGGAAATTGCCTGTAAGGCTTCGTTCAAATGCAACATCGCCATCAGGGCTTGTAGGAGGGAAATTCATCGAGCCTATATTTTGGCTGTTGGCTGTAACGCTCATAGTGGTTGCCGAAAAAGCAGCAGCGGCTGTGTTAACGGTAAGTTTTATCTGGGTTCCTGTAGCAATATTCGGGAACTTGAAGTCAAAAGTCTGTTCGTTTTCGATATTAAACCGTTCTCCAAACCATTTTCTTCCCAAGCGACCTATGTTTGTCTTGTCTTGCTCATGATATTGATAATCGTCAAAAGTAGTAGCGTTAAGCGTCGGGTTGTCGTTAATAACGTCCATATTTCCGATTCTTTTTCCCGGTCCACCTTGCGCTGTTACATAATAATACGACCGGTCTGCATAGAGATTGTTATGTGTCTGGCTTTCGCTGTTCCAGTTGTCAAGTCCTTCAGCGTAGAAAAGAATGTAATCTTGGTTGTCAAGAGAGCCGTCGTTTTCTCCTATAATAGTAATGGCGTTTTCGGCCAAATCTTCGGGATAAAAAGTTCCGTTGAGCAGCGGCAACATTCGGCCTCCGTTGCCATAAATCTTTATATTTCGTGCATCCATGCCATTCAGGTTCATGCCTAAACTCTGCAAGAAGCTCCTTGATATTTTATATACTCCAGATTTTAAGACATAAAATCGGTACCAGTCGCCCGAACTCAAGACAGAATTCGAAATAGACGCAGAGCTCTGGGTAGAATAACGGCTCGATCTGTTGGCGGTTGTCGTAAATGAATAGGTGAACGATTTTACTCTTTGAAAACCTGTGCCCGATTTAATGATAGGAGACAAGGCAAGCACTGCTCTTTGAGAAGCAGCGTTGTTCATATTCGTGATAGTCGCTCCTATAGTAGAAGGAATCGATGCTGTTCTTAAATCACCCAGCTGTTCGCGACTAATCGTTTCGTAAACAATATTGGTAATCTGCAGGCTGCTTTCGTCGGCAAAACCCGATACAGGGATTTTAATATTGAAAAAAATAGCTTTCTTGTCATAATCATACTGAAAGCTGGACGATTTAAAGATAGGTGCTTTTATCTGGATCTGCTCTGAATAAATACCTGAGTTGTCAATCCATTCAATGGAAATATTGTCTCTCTGCTGGGCAAAAGAAACATAAGAACACATAAGCAATAAGAGGAAGGTAATCTTTTTCATTAACTTGAATAACGCTGACTGCGCTTAATTATTACGAAAAGTAAAAATAATTTTTTTAACTTAATATTAAGTACAATAAACCCATTAAATTTGCGTTCTTAAAAAAGGCTTTTAACAAAAAATTAGTTTTTTATTAATATTTGAAAATTGTTGTTGCAGTTTAATGGTTAATTATTATATTGCGGCTCGAAATTTATTACCTACTGAAAGTATGAAAGTAAACAAAATTATGGCTTTGAAGCTGATGCTGTCCTTAGCATTGGTTATGGGTTTTACTAGTTGTAGTAAAAAATCCAGTTCAAAAAACGCATCTTCTGCCACGGGTTGGAAAATCAATGACAAGAAAGGCGGGTTCCAATACAACTCTAAATTCAAGAAGCAAGAGACTGCACCTGGATTGGTTTTGGTTGAAGGAGGAACGTTCACTATGGGTAAGGTTCAAGACGATGTGATGCACGATTGGAATAATACTCCTAACCAGCAGCACGTTCAGTCTTTCTATATGGATGAGACTGAAGTTACCAATCTTATGTATATGGAATATCTTGACTGGTTAAAAAGAGTTTTTGATCCAGAAGATGAAAATTATAAAAATATCTACGAAGGTGCGCTTCCTGATACATTAGTTTGGAGAAATAGATTAGGTTATAACGAAACAATGACCAATAACTATTTAAGACATCCTGCTTATGCAAACTATCCTGTAGTTGGTGTAAACTGGATCCAAGCTGTTGAATTCAGCAAATGGAGAACAGACCGTGTGAACGAAAATGTTCTTGAAAGAGAAGGCTACCTTAAAAGAGATGCTAAAGTTACAGATGCTAAAGGTGACAACACTTTCAGTACTGAGACTTACTTGAATACGCCGACTAAAACGTATGGTGGTAACGAAGAAATCGTCTTGAAAGGAAGAAGAGGAAAATCTAAAGACAGTGTTAACCTATATGCTCAAAGAACTTCTGGTATCATACTTCCAGAATACAGACTTCCAACTGAAGCTGAGTGGGAATATGCTGCTGCTGCTGACGTAGGAAACAGAGAATACAACCTTTACAGAGGTCAAAAGAAATATCCTTGGAAAGGAAACTACACTCGTTCTGGAAAAAGACAAGTTAGAGGTGACCAATTGGCTAACTTCAAACAAGGTAAAGGAGATTACGGCGGAATTGCAGGATGGTCTGATGACGGTGCTGATATCACGAACGTAGTTAAATATTACCCACCAAACGATTTTGGATTGTATGACATGGCAGGTAACGTTGCAGAATGGGTTGCCGACGTTTACAGACCGATTGTTGATGATGAAGCAAACGACTTCAACTACTACAGAGGTAACGTCTACATGAAAAACAAAATCGGCGAAGACGGAAAAGCTGAAATCGTTACAGGAGAAAACATCGCTTATGATACACTGGCAAACGGTAAGATTATCGCAAGAAACTTCCCTGGACAAATTGCTCAAGTTCCAGTTGACGAGAAAGAAACTTACTTGAGACAAAATTTCGACAAGTCTGATAACAGAAACTATAGAGATGGTGACAAGCAGTCAACTAGATATTATGACTTCGGAAGTTCTGAAGACGGTGAGAAAGTAGATGATTCTAAAAGAATGTACGATTCTCCAAAACATAATGTAACTACTGATAGTTTAGGAAATATGGTTCGTAAATATGACCATTCATCAAAAAGAACAACTTTGGTAGATGATAACGTTAGAGTTTACAAAGGCGGTTCTTGGAGAGATAGAGCGTATTGGTTAGATCCAGCTCAAAGAAGATATTTCCCTCAAGATATGGCTACTGATTACATCGGATTCAGATGTGCAATGTCTAGAGTAGGTCCTAAATCTGACAAAAAGAAAAAAGCAAGAAACTAATTTTCTATACTAAATTCTACAAAAGCCCTTTTATTAGGGCTTTTGTTTTTTTAAACCACTTGTAATGGAAATTAAAGACATACACGATTTATTTTTAAGATGCGCTTCCGTCTCGATCGATACTCGAAAGATTGAAGATAACTGCATGTTCTTTGCCATCAAAGGCGAACGTTTTGACGCCAATACTTTTGCCGCAGAAGCTTTAGAAAAAGGAGCTTCGTTTGTTATTATTGACAACAAACAATATTTTATAGACGACAGGACAATTCTGGTTAGCAATACTCTGGAAACATTGCAGGAAGTAGCCAAGTTCCATAGAAACTATCTAGGGTTGCCGATTATTGGGTTGACAGGAAGTAACGGAAAAACAACCACTAAGGAGCTGATCAATGTAGTGCTTTCAAAAAGGTACACTACAAAAGCTACAATCGGAAATCTAAACAATCATATCGGAGTACCGTTCACATTGCTTTCTTTTAATTCGGATACTGAAATTGGAATTGTAGAAATGGGAGCTAACCACCAAAAAGAAATAGAATTCTTGTGCAACATTGCCCGTCCTGATTTTGGCTATATCACCAACTTCGGAAAAGCGCACTTAGAAGGCTTTGGAGGAGTAGAAGGCGTTATCAAAGGCAAAAGCGAGATGTACCAATTTCTTTCCGAAAACAATAAATACGTCTTTGTAAACCTTGATGATACTATTCAAAGAGAAAAGACAGAAAAAAATCTCCGCATTACATTCAGCCATACCGACAAGAATGCTTCCGTCTTGATCAATAAAATCACGGCGAATCCATTTGTCGCGGTCGAATTTGATGGAATAAAAGTCAAGTCGCACCTGATTGGCCTGTATAATGCAAACAACATCAACGCTGCCATTACGATCGGCCGTTATTTTAAGATTTCAGACGACGAAATAAAAGAAGCCATCGAAAGCTATATTCCAGAAAATAATCGCTCGCAGATGCTGGTTAAGAATTCTAACGAAATCATTCTAGACGCCTATAACGCCAATCCGAGCAGTATGGAAGTAGCCATCAAGAACTTCTTGCAGCTCGACAAGCCAAACAAGGTTGCGATTTTAGGCGATATGTTTGAGCTGGGCAAAGAGAGCTTGCACGAACACAAGCATATAGTGGCGTTGCTTAAGAATGACAAAGAAGTTATCACCTATTTTATTGGCAAAGATTTTTATTCTAACAAGCTAGACAAAAAAAACTTGTTCTTTTTTGAGACATTCGATGAATTTTCTGAAGCCTTTAGAGAAGAAAAGATGGAAAATAAAACGATGCTGATTAAAGGATCGCGAGGCATGGCATTAGAAAGAACGCTAGAATTATTATAGACGAGACAGCAATTAGAGAGGCCCGAGAGATACTATATTTTAAAAACTGCCGTTATACTTTTAAAACTAAATAAAAAACTTATTTTTGTCTTGAAGCAATAAATGCTTTACGATTCAAATAACCAAAATTCCGAACGATATTTATGATATTTTCAACCATTTTACTGCAGACTGATACCATTGCAAAAGCTTCTACCAATACAGTAATTGAGGGAATCGCAAAAAATGAAGAAATGAATCTGTTTAGTTTCTTGATGAAAGGAGGAGCTTTCTTGGTTCCGATCGTCATCCTTCTTTTTTATACCATCTACCTGATTTTCGAAAGATACCTTTCGATCAAGAAAGCAACCAAGCAAGATTCACACCTGATCAAGGATATCAGCATACAGTTGAATTCTGGAAACATCAACGCTGCGCTGTCTTTGGCCGAAAGATCAAACACAGCTTCTGGGAATGTCTTGAGAGAAGGAATCTTAACCATAGGAAGGCCGATTTCTGAAATCGAATCGAATATGGAAAGAGCCGCAAATATCGAAATTGGCGAAATGGAAAAAAGAATGGGACACTTGGGACTTATTGCCGGTATTGCGCCGACTTTAGGTTTCGTAGGTACAATTTCAGGAGTTATCAAGATTTTCTATAGCATATCCCAAACAGAAGATATCAGTATCGGTAACATCTCGGGCGGATTGTATGAAAAGATGATTAGTAGTGGTGCCGGACTTGTTGTAGGTATTATTGCTTATGCAGGCTACCACTTATTCAACGGACTGATTGACAATTTTTCTCTAAATGTTCAAAAGCAGATTTTAGAATTTGTAAGTATAATCCAAAGACCTAACGATGGCTCTAAAACGAAATAGAAGATTTCACGCAGAAGTAGCTACTTCTTCCCTAAGTGATATTATGTTCTTTTTGCTGTTGTTCTTTTTGATCATATCGACACTAGCAAATCCGAACGTAATCAAGATGACGCTGCCTAAAACGCAGCAGAATGATAAGACAAATAAACAGCACATCACGCTGTCGGTTTCCGAAGAAAAGCAATATTATGTCGACAAGCAAAATGTTTCTTTCGAAGAGCTGGAGGCAACTTTATTAAACAAAATAGGTGATGCTAAAGACCAGACTGTAATCGTGAGGATTCCGTATAATTTGCAAGTACAAGACTTGGTCGATTTGCTTCAGATTGGTGTCAAGAACAACTTAAAGTTTGTCATCGCTACAGATAAGAAATAAAAATACAAGAGATAAAAAAACGCTTCGGGAAACCGAGGCGTTTTTGCTAGCAGACTATTTTGCTTAACAGGTATGTATAATACTATCTCCTTAATTATAGAAATAATTAGTTTCGGTCGTTGATATATAATTTGGATTATTTTGGCTAATGCTAACGGATCTTTCAAATGTCAGGTAGTTAAGTGCGTTAAAAGTTGTTTCATATGTCGTATTAGGATTATCATTATTCAAGTAATAAAAATTTCCAAGATATCGTATTGAATAAAGGTCAACCTGTGCCAAAATCTCGTTGTTTAATTCCGTAACAGTCTTCAAGAGGTTTGCTGGTTTTGGATTCGGATAATAACTGATTGGGTAAACTACACCCTGGAACGTATACAGGATAGGCTTATCTCCCTCGAATGTAAGGAATCTTTCCTTGTTTTCGGGAATCAAAATTTCTTTATATATCATTCCGCGTTCGTTAACATAATATTTCCTGTAGTCAGAAGTCTGCCCATTGAGGCCATGATACATGACAGCGGTTATCGTATTGTCAGGATTATAAACGTACGTAAAGTTTACCAAATTAGTGGCAGGCTCTGCATGTCGGGAGATTATTCTGCCTTGTGGATCATAGCCTATGCTGCTGAGTACCCGGCTGTGCCCATCTCTTGTGTATTCTGTAACTTTTTTTATATTTCCTTCTGTGGTTCTGACGGTTCTTGAAAACCATTGAGTTGGGCTCTCAAAAGAAGAATCTGCAACTATCCTATTGTTTTCATAGTATACGAGTCTTTTTACATAAAATCCTTGATTGCTTGTCGTGATTTTCTCAATTCTTTTAAGGGTCATCAAATTCTGATTTTCTGGAGAGTCGTTGTTCTCATCACTAGAACAGGAAATTAGGCAAGCCCCCAGCCCCAAAACAAAATAAGTAGCAAGTTTTTTCATATTAATTTTTTAATGGTTTTTATAATAAAGATTAATAAAATATGAAAAGGTTGCGTAAAAAAGTGTTAAATATTAAATAATTAATTGTGTTTGTTGGGAAGCCAAGATAGTCATTGTTAGAATTTTCAGTCCATCTTAAAAATTAAATTTCTATCTGCTGTTTTGTCTACATTTAGTTTATTGCCCTTTCTTTTATCAATTTCACTAAAATGTTCGGTATATGTTTTGCCATTTTTATGACACCAATCGAAACAGAATTTGCTTTCTTAAGAAAATTGTTGCGTTTTCTTTGACGGTTGTATAGATAGCTCTATAGCTCTGTCTGAAGTATTTTTGTGTTGTGTAAAAGCGGTGTACCAAAAAGCAATAAAAATAGGATGAATTGTTTCATTTAATTCGGTCAAAAGCTGATTGATATTTGTACTGGCTTGTTTCTCTTTATAAACATAATCGAAACAGTGGTTTCTGTTTTCTAACCCTATTCTTATAATTTTTTACAAGGATGTAAACCGAAAACACAAAAACGACTAATTTTGAAAGTTAAGAAATAAATAAGGAGATAAACAAAAAAACGCCTCGGTTTCCGGAGGCGTTTTTTATGATTTATTTACATCTTGAGGAATACTCTTTAATGACATCCAAATAGAATTTCAAATTGTATTCCGTATCCACGTCATCTGCCATTTTTCTTCTTTCACGATTATTTTTTATCTGTTTCAGCTTTTCTTTTTTATCCTTTTCATGTTGCTTAAAGTCTGCTAAGCGCTTTTTTCCATGGCCTTTGCCATTAAATTCGGCTTTCTTTTCCGCAACATAGCTTAAGAATTCAGGACAATCTTTCCCAACTTCTTCAAAAGCCTTAAAAAACTTGTCGTCAATCTTTCCTAAGTTTAAGAGATTTGTTCTGTTATAGTCAACAGGAACATACGCAAACTCATCATTAGGCTTCTTTACATAAGTCAGTATCCACATTAAAGTACAGCCAGGAGAGCATTCATACACTCTCAATCCATACACATTGATTTTATCTTCTTTAATAAGCGGAGCCATTATTTCGCGTTTTAGATCAACCACTTCTAATTTAGAATTGATTGTTTTTAGTTTTAATTTTTCATACGTAATGGTGTCCTCACTTTTTAAAGTAATCGATTGGATTGTGCTCAAATCTATTTTTTCAGAAGAACCCTCAAGCGTTTTCTTAAAGTTGAATTTTGTCCGATCCAGGCGCAGTTCCGATTCTATATTAGTACTAAAGGAAAACTCCGGAAATTCGACAGCATTGGGCACATTAAATTCTTTAATATAACCTGTAATAATCTCGCCGTTGGTCAATTTGATTTCTGCAGGAATAAAATCTTTTTTTGCGGTATAGATTAAAACGGTCTGGCAAAAATGAGTTTGCCAAACAAGAATCATAATCAATAATAATAGTTTTTTCATTTATAATAATTGAGTTTTGTTACTACTTATGATGAATGTATATTATCTATATCTTTTATTTCCTAACCTTATTTTTATAGTTTTTTACAAGAATGTAAACCGAAAATACAAAAACGACCAAGTAAATAATACCTAATCCTATATTCTTAAACTTTAGATTTTCAAAATCGAATTCCTTATACAATGCCGATCCTACAATGATGGCTATAATACCAAAAATAAATGATGATGCTTGTTTGTTTTCCATGTTTTTAAGGTTTTATGCGACAGAGGTTGATTTTAAAGAGTTAAGTTAAGAAATAGAATAAGTAAATAGCGACTGATTATTGATGCTAAAGATAAAATTTTTCATCAAAAAAATATCAAGACGAGGGTTGCTTTTCTTTTCTTGGCTCATAATAAAGGATAATTGCCCCACCGCGAAAGATTTTTGTTTTTATGAGCTTAAAGATAGTGCTATCGTGTATGTTTTCAAATAAAGGCAAACTGCCTCCCCCAACAATAGGATAGACACAAAGCTGGTATTCATCAATCAGATTAAGTTTCATTAATTGCAGAATCAAGCTCCTACTGCCCACAAAAACAGCTTTGCCTGATTGCTGCTTGAGCTGTAAAACTTCTTCTTCAAGGGTTTGATCAGACAATCTAGCGGTATCCCAATCTATAGCTTTTAGCGTATTCGAAAAGACAATTTTAGGTATTTTGTCTATAACAACAGCAAAATCATTCATTGATTTTTCTTCCGAAGGTTTTTCTAATAGCGTTTTCCAAAATTCCATAAGCTGATACGTTTTCCTGCCATACAAAATAGCATCTCCGTGACTTAGCAGCTCTCTATAATGTTCATGTATTTCGCGCATTTCTTCCTCTGGAAGTGAAACAGTATGATCGCAAAATCCGTCGATAGTCAAATTAATTGCTGCAATTATTTTTCTCATAGCTGATTTAGATTTGTTGTATGCAGACAAGCATTACAATGATTGAATAATAAAATTACATAAAATTTTTAGCCACGGTAGATTTTGTATCATCTTTTCTTATGATACTTTAATATACTTATTGTAACGCTACTGTTTGCTCAACCCATATCGTATTGCCTCATCAAGCACATCAATATTTATATCTTTCAGCGTTTTGAATTTAATGCAATAGCCGGTTACTGTTGCCTTGCCTATTGTAGTTCCAAAGTTGTTGGGTAAGTAGGTTTTGTCTTCTAGTCCCATAATATAAACCGAAATACCTGTTGTATTCGCGCTTATGCCGATTTGATAAAATTCTTTAAAGGAGCCATCTTTATAGCGCATCATAAACTGTCCGTAGCCAATATTCGGATTTACAATCACTTTACCCGTAGCGTTTGTGCCGTCTAAAAACCATAATTTGCTATTAGGCAACAGTTGAAGCATTTGCTGATGTAACATTTGCATATCAGTACTTTTAGGTTCTTCTTGGCTGTCAATATAAGCTTTGATTTGTTTTTCTACGTCCATGGCTTGGCAGTGTTATTTTTTGAATTTTGAATTTCTCCAAGACGCTAACATCTTCTCTCCTTTGGATGTGTCAATATACATGATGTTGACTGTCAATTCTTTTTTTTCAAACAGTCTACTAAACATTAAAAGAGTCATTACCATCTTATTTGGAAGCTCGATTTTTACCTTAAAAGTTTGAAATACAAAACCGTCAATCTTTTCTGTTGAGCTACTTCTCTCAATCTTTGCTTGAGGCATTTGGCTTTTAAACGTTTCAAATACAATATCGTTTATAGCTTTGCAGGATTCTAAATAATTTCCATCTGTAGCCTCGTCAAATGGTTGGTAGTTAGCCTCAAAATAGTTGAATTGATCGTTTTGGAAGACGAAAATTGTCTTAGCCTGATTAATAATTTCTTGCCCAATGGTCTTTTCGAGGGCATTAGTGCCTTTATTTTGAACTTTCGACCACTCTTCTGTACTCACGCTCACAAAATCTTTGGGAATAACGATTGTCCATTTAAAATCTTTATTATAAATCGTATTACTGTCAGCTGTTTGCGCGTGGCAACTTAAGATTGCTGCAGCCCAAAAGATAAAGGCATATTTTAGCTTGTTCATTTTTTAGTGTTTTGTAGGGTACTCGCGACCTGTTTCTATTTTAGCTTTTCAAAGCCATACAATGTTATATAATCAATTTTATGTCCCCAAAGCTCACTAGTAGCTGTTTTAGGAAAAGCGCCCACAATGCTGGTATTTTCAAATTTATCCGAAAAATAATATTTTATATCAGCTTTGTATGTTATTGGCTTTTCAAGATTATTTCTAAGCAGCAACACGCTTTTCCAATCCTTATCCTCTTTTCCTCCGTTATAAAAGGCGCCCATAAAAAATAATTCTACAGTGTTCTTTTGTGGTTTTTTTGAAAAAAGATCTTCATTTTTATCCAAATCGTAATAGCCTTTAATCGGTTCAATAGCCAAGACTTTATATTCGTATTTGTTGTTCTCAATCTCTTTTAGTTCTAGTGTTATTTTAGAACCGAGAGAAAAAGTAAACTTTCCATATTCAGTAGGGAATTTTGTAGGGACATTTATTTTGGTTTGAGAATACAGATAAGAGCTCAAGACAGTGAACAGAATAAGGAAAAAGTTTTTTTTCATTTAGGATTCTTTTTTTGAGTTTTATTATAGGCAAACTTAATTTTTCTAAATGCCATGTAAAGTAGATGCATTATGCATGTGAAGCATATTCCAATAATCCAAAATCCACAAAACATCGAAATTACCGGTAATAAGCATCCATTTTTGCTAGGCGAAAAATAATCAACAACAAATGGAATACAGAAATAGGTTACAAGAATAGCTAAAAAAACATATAGTTTTCCGTATCTAACTTTTTTAGTGTCGGTATGTAGATATAATAAAATTTGTAAAACGGGTAGAATATAAATCATATAAAAAGCGATTCTTTCCATCTATGTATGTTTTTTTGCGTTAATACTGAAATAGAATAATAGTAAACGTATTTCTTTGCAGATACGAGCGATAGGCTCTTTTTTATGTCTGATCTAAATATTCTACAACAGAATAGTTAAAATCTTCTTCTGACAAATTTAAATTTATAATCACATCGTCTATTTGCGTTTCGTAATAATAACCCTCTTCCCACTTTTTGAAATCCGAAGGTTTATTTTTTATTATTTCAAAAGCTTTTCCAATGCTATTACTTAAAGTGTCTGATTCGCTGTATTTTTTCTTAAACGCTTCTAATTCTCTAAGAAAAAACAATAAAGAAAGTGTGCTGACCTCCTTTAAATCAATTCCTTCGATATCATTTCTGCATTTTGAGATTTGAGGATAAGATAACACAGAGAACAAGTCAACACCCCATTCGAGATAATTGTCAGGATTGTTTTGACTTACTACTGTTTCTAATTCTTCAATAATTTCTGCTATAGCGTCTAATTCTAATTCGCTTAAATCTCCGCTCTGGATATAAGTTGTGTCAACAAGATAAAGCCTTACTTCGCGCTTTAGATTTGGATATTTTTTTAATACGGTTATACTTTTTAGTAGACTCATCTGCAGTTGTCATTTTCTTGTCAATATTAAAAATATAAATAATACTCCGCCAAAAAACAGTGCCAATGCAAGAAGCAGACAAATTGTGCTTGTCGGATGCCCTAATTTTGTCGTTAAAGCAAATCCGCTTAAAAGCCAGCCCAAAATTATTGCGCCGATTGAAAGGAATATTTTATTTTTTTCGGTCATTTTACTATCGATTTATTTATGCCAATTTAGGCCTTTGTATCTTCTTAAAAGATTTTATTTCTCCTTGTTTATTTACATGAGCAATTCTTAAAAACTGTTCTTCTAATTTGAATGGAAGGTAAGGAGCTATGCTATCGACGTAATTCCAAAATTGCAAGTCTGCCTGTTCAAACGGAAAGAATAATGTTGGCGAGCACGATTTTGTTCTCGAAAACCAAATGCAAAGAGATGTTCTGTTGTCTTGATTTGGCAATTCTTTTTTATTTATAGTATCAACTAATTTAAAGTCATACGTTACAAAAAGCTCGAGAGATCCGAAGGAGGACTTTGGCAATGGGCTATTTTCGATGATATATTCAATTGCCTCTTGCCATCTATTTTTAGTAAATGTCCAATTATAGCGGTATACTGAATCTGGCTCTCCGCTGGGATAGTGATAGCCAATCGGCTCTGCCTCACTTGTTCCAAACCGTTCAATAGTTTTTTTAATTATTTTATTGAGAGCCTCAACAGGATCTGTTGCCTCATAAGCCGTTAATTGTAAAGTGTTAGGCTCAGAAATAGTTGCGGTGGTGCAATGTTGCAAGAAAAACGCAATGTCTTTAAGAATATCTTGAAGCTTGCTTTTATTGAACTTTTGTGTTGTTCTGTTTTTAGAAAGAGAATAAATTATGTAAGGGTTTTTCATATTGTCACTCTAAATTATCACTAATTTATATTTAAAATTCTTATAGTTTTAATTTAATCGGGTACGTATGGCAAATTTGCGCAATCAGGATAAATATATTCTTGACAGCGCAAACTTTTTGTAAGTCATAAGAGTTATATTGAATCTATAGGCAAAAGTTTATCAATCGCAATTTCTTTAATTTCAGTTGTTATTTTGTTTGCGACAGCCATCATTTCGAACTTAAAGGTTTTCTTATAAACAACTTTCTCATCATTATTCGTTTTTTCAAGAAAATTCTGTTTACATAATGATTCCAAATATTGAATTAATTCTTCTTTACTAGAAAATTTGAGAGTTATATAGTCATAATTTTCTGTTAGATAAATTGTTGCCAATCTGGCTCTATCGAGTGTGAAAAGTTCAAATTTCTTATGAGTTTTTTCACAATACTCAATTAAATAATCTATTCCGATTAAATATGGTATTTGGTATTTATTTTCATTATATTCATTTACTGTGTGAGGATTTGAAAATACACGCTGACTTATATAATTTAAAATATTAAACGTTTCCCTTAATTCATAGTCTGTAAAAGCATATGTTTGATATAATAAATGTTCTGAAAATGGCAATAGTTTTGTTTTATTATCTTCATGCTTAAAGATTTTTAATCTTTCTTCTATAGCATTTAAAATTTGATTATTTGATAGCGACTTAAGCTCAACATCAATTGAATTTATTAGGCCAGACAATCTTTTGGCTCCTGCATGAATATTTGGGAGTAGTTGTGTGTCTGAACTAATTAATAAGTAATACATGTGCTTTTTGAGGAGAACTTTATCCCTGATTTCATTAAATATTCTTATAATATTGTCATTCGTCAAATTTTCTAAATTATCGAATAAAATGAATGCTCCCTCAAAATCGGTATATTTTCTTAAAAGTTTTAAGAGAGTTTCAAAAGAATATTCTGCATCCTGTTTGTTAATAAATATTTCGGTTACAGATGTTTTAGTTCCAATTTTTATTATGCCTGTATTTAATTCAAAATCTCTTTCGGTCGTAATTTCATCATCTTTTAATCCAATCCAATAATTTGTAAGATCTTTGATTTCACGAGGAATAGAAACGGGATTTTCTGCATAATAATCGCGAATATTTTTAGAAAATGATTTTAGTATCTTCTCTAAAACGGTCTCAAGATTATCTTTATTAACTAATTCAACTCTATGAAAATTAGGTAATATTCTTTTGTATATGTTAAGGTTTTTAAAGTAATCTGATTTTTTATAAAATAAATATTGTAAAACATTCAAAAAGCTTGTTTTTCCGACGCCAGATTTGCCAGTTATTATTTTGATGGAATTTTCACTGGAAAGTATTTCTTGGGCCAGGTCTATAAGTTCACTATCTCTTCCCGCTAATAAATTTGGCGCTTTTTCCTCTATTTCAATTGGTGAATTAAATAATATATTTTCTTTAAATCCTAGTAAATTCCACATGATTCCAATATTAGTTTTTAAATTGACATTAATTCATTGACCTACTAATGTTTGCCTACAATATCTATTATCGTTACAGTATTTATTCCTTCGCAATCAACCTCTCCAACTTCTCAATCATCTCATCCTTTTCTTTTAGCATACGTTCATAAAGCTCCACCATTTTATCAAGAGGATTAAATGTAGGATAATAATTGTACAATGAATTGCCAAAAGCATTATCACTATTATTTACAGTATTGGAAATAATATTCACCACTTGTTCTTCATCAAGATTCTCAAAAGCTTCTACAGGCACTTTTAATATTTTAGCAACCTGCGCGAGTATGTTGGCTTCTACGGTTTCTTTCTGCTCTAATAGAGAAATTTTCTTTTGGTTCCACTCATCGCCCAATTCAAAAGCCAAAGCTTCTTGCTTGATGCCCAACATTTCGCGAAAGCGCTTGATGTTTCTTCCTTGGTGTATTTTTTTGTGTGGCATGTCGTTGTGTATCATAATCGTAAGTATAAAATTTTTGTTAAATATAGAAAAATATAGTTTATAGTTGACAGTGAATAGTCGATAGTGGATAGTTATTAAGATTGGAACTAGAGGCTACAGACTGGAGCAAGAATCTGCCTTTTGTTCTAGGTCAGCATCACTATATCTGCTGAACGATGTGATAATTTTAATCTTCGTCATAATGATTAATTTTTAATGTTAGTATAAAATTTCTGAAACTCCGGATGAAATCTTATGATGCAGCATAAAATCAGCCCGATACGGCATAAAGAGCTTTTTGCTCTCTGCTATTTGCAATTGCAGTATTACATCTGCTTGGCGCTGTTTACAAAAGCTTTTTGCTAGATTACATTTTGCAATTGTTATATTACATTGGCCAGATGTTGGCATACAAAACCTTTTGTGCATGCTGTTTTATAGTTGTTGTTTTACATTTGTCTAATGTTGTATTACAAAAGCTCTTTGCTAGATTGCATTTTGCAATTGTTGCTAGCATCTGCCTGATGTTGATTGTAACAACTTTTTGTAACATGACATTTTGTAATTGCAGAACAACATCCGTTCTATGCACGCTAAATCGACAGGCTGTAATGCTCATTTTTCTGTTTGTTATGATCAATAGCTCCATTGCTGATTTCTTTATCGCAAAGCAATCCAAAGTCGGACTACTTCTGTTTTTCTTGATACAATACTAAAAGTTCGATGCTAAAAACGCAACAGGAAAGTAATAAGTGGTCAAATACAGGCGTAAGTGGTCAGTTTTTGGGTGTAACTGTTTTTTTGACCTGGCTCAAATTGGAAGAAAATAGGGTGGGATAAAGTTTGGCGGAAGTAAAAAAAGTAAATCCGATAATTCAATAAATTATCGGATTGTAAATGTATGAATACTAGATTTAGGACATCTTGCCTTTATTTCATGTATTCGATTTCTCTTTTGTATTTTGAAGCTTCATAACGTTGCTCTTTTCTGCCGTCTGCAAGATGATATGTCACCAATTGCTTTTTTTTCATTTCGATTGCGTTTCCTTTAGCGTCAACTGTATAATCATATTGCGTACTTAGCACATCTTCTTTATAATAGACCGAATAGGTTTTTAAGTTGCCATTCTTATCATAGGCAAACTCATGACGCGATTGTATGCTGCCATCGGCATTAAAATTAATGATCTTTATTTCATTGCCTTTGGCATCATAATACACTTGCTTTTGTATATAGGTTACATTTTTAAGTACGTTGGTCGTATTAAATTCTGTATAGCCGTCTTTAGCTGTACGATTATATTTTTGGTGAGATTGCAACGCACCATTATGATACGTCAAAAATTCAGTGTTATTGCCTTGCTTGTCATACGACCAAGTGTATTTATATTCGCCTTCTTTTGGCCTATTGATGGTTTGGCTTATCTGTTTTCCTGCCTTGTCATAAGTATTTAGGACGGTTTCTTCTAGATTTCCGTCAAAATCATACCGTTCTTTCTTTATCTCGTTATTGGCAGCATCATGCCACAACTTTACTTCCGATGTCTTATAGCCCATTTCAGAATAATTACTTACTATGGCTGCATTGCCGCGTTTGTCGAGCTGTGTTATTTTTACAAATTTTGTGGGTTCTTGTGCTGTACCGTATCCTCGCATATTCTTAAGTTCGGCATTATCTCGTATTTCAAATTTTTTTATAAACGCATCAATATCCTTGCACCGACAACTGTAATTGGTTACGGTAGTGCCGTTAAAAATATTGACCTCATTAGATTGGCTGCCTCTCTCTGTTTCGGTAAACGAAGTAAGCAGGCGGTTCTTTTTATCATAGGTTACTTTCTTTACAAGAATCAAAGTAGGGTTTAGGCTGTCGCCAGAAAGTTTGTTGGTTGTATAGGATTTGATTTTTCCTTTTAGCGGAATCTTAGAAAATTCATCTTGTGCAAAAACGCTTAACGGTAGCAACAGTAGCAAAGCAAATACGCCTATGGTTTTTAAGAATTTTAATTTCTTGCTTTTAGTCATTTCAATTTATTTTAGACAAACATACCATATTTTTTAACAAGTAAATATTCGATTGCATAGGCGCTTAGTAGTATAATCTTTACTTAACAATTAGAAAATGCTTTTATACGCTCTTAAGGATGTGCTTTTATTTTTAAGGCAAAAAATAAAGATGCTATTGATAAAATTGAACGTGCCGAAATGAATTATTTTTTAAAACCAATTCTTGTAATACCTTGTTCAGGAAATTCCTCGATAAAAGGAGTCAATGAAATGTGTTTTTTCTTTTTATCAAATATCGTCATATGCCATTTGTTCATTTTTCCTGCAGGGACATTTACATAAAGCGAATTGGCTTTTTTTATAAGATATCTTGTTCGGTATTCTTCTTCAGGATTGTAGAACTGCGAGGAATCAATCCCAATAATCAATATTTGCCTGAATAGGGCTTCAACCTTTTTTATGTCATCGTCATTTAGTCTCATAATACAAATTTAGGATTATTTCAGGTAATTGTGGAAACCCGTAAGGAACTTATAAATAATAAGTTAACTTTTGTGGGGTTAACTTTTAAAAACTACCAATTATTAATTAACCTTATTTTTATGAAAGCAAAATTATTATTTTTCTGCCTTGTCCTGTTTGCTGCAGGCACGCAGATGGCATTTTCTCAATGGGTTCATAGGAACGCAGGAGAAGGTATCACCGTCAAATATGGCGTCCAGTTGAATGTAGCTAATCGTGATACCGCCATGGTCATTAGTTTAAAAATCAAAGATGATGTCTTGAGGAAGACAATTGATTACGGCAGTATTTCCCTGACGCCGTCAAATGTAAAAGATACGGTTGCCTTGAATGCAATGTTAAAAGACAAGTATAGGACTCTTTTTAGAGCGAATGGAAGAACTCCAGTAGTAAGACATAGCGATTTCGTAGAGACTATGGCTCTTTCTATTCATGATACGACCGACGCAAAATTTCAGCGTTCTTATGTCTATCAGGGATTGCTTATGTTTAGTTCTTTGCTAAAAGGTGCCAGACGAGATGTGGCCAATACAGGAAGCGTCAATTATAGAGTAATGGAGACTTTTCCTGTTGTGGTTTCCGGATTTGTATGCGAGCAAGATGTGGTTATCAATGCTGCAGAATTTAAAGCGTATCTTCGTGAACGTCAGCCAGACGATCCTACTAATGGAGGTATACAACATTATCTCAATGCACTAGAAGATTTGAATGGGAATATGACCATGTCGCAAATCAGGGTACAGCTGAATAATTATTTTATGACGAGCAGATGGCCTCAAGGCGGGCAATGTGGCTGTTGCGGTAATTATAGCGGAAATTGTTATTATTGGAATGCTGGTTGTCTGGCACACGATATGGCATGCCAACGATGCCAACATTCATGGTGCTTCAGCGGCTGTAAGCCAACCAGCTGTTCGGGCAATACTATTGCGTGGTATTGGTTTGCAGTAAAAGTAATAACACCTTATCCATGATACTATGAATAATGTACATCAGGGAAGAAGCAGGCTAAGGATGGCTACTGTTCTTCTTGTCATTTTGCTTCTCTTGTTCCTGTATTGGTTTATAGGAACGCAGGTAAACGTATATGACAGGGCGAGCGTAGGAGCTGTTTTCGAGATTCTATGGTTTCCTGCTGTTGTTCTCACATTTTTTCTGCCGATTTTTTCTGCCTTTCAATGGTATAGAGACAATTGGAATATAAAATCTATTTTTTTGCTGATAGTACTCTTATCTATAGCATTGCTTTTGTGGCTTGCTGTTTGATAAAAGCAAATAGAAGACAAAGACGGCGGCCATAGGCCGCCGTCTTTTTTGTACCCTAGTATCTCATGAGCATCTTTTCAGATTCTATTATTTTTTTATGAAAAAATACAGAATCAAGACCCAGCAGAGCAGTCAAAAATCAAACTTCTCTGGGAAGTATATAGAACACTCAAAAAAATAGCCAATCAATTCCAAAAACCATCAATCTTAATGTTTTAGTAAAAATGCAAATCGGTTTTATTTGTATGTTTGCGTTCAACAAACATTTTCTGTACAGCTTTTGGCAATTTTCTGCGGCTGTTTAGATCGATACCCCTACAAAATGCAAAACTATTTTAGATTAATTGTTTTATTGGTCCTTTGGGGCCTTACTCCAAACCTTTCATCGGCGCAGACCACAATTCTAGACCAGACGTTGCTTACGGCACAAAGTTTCAATACGTTTACCGCTTTCAGCGTTACGGGTTCACAAAACTGGTCGCATAGCACCATTTATGGAGCTATGTGCAACGGATATGCAGGAGGACAGAGCTTTGAAAACGAAGATTGGCTTATCAGTTCTACAATGAATCTGTATCAGACAGACAACGTAAAACTCACGTTTAATCATACCCGCGGCAATGCTGGTGTCCTAAATGTAGGCGTGGCAGAAGGCTGGTATAAAGTTTTTGCTACGGCTAACTACACAGGCGATCCGGCAACAACAACATGGATTGAATTAACAGGATTGAACCAAACGGTTCCTACTGCCTGGCAATATGTGTCTTCGGGACAGCTTGTGATACCAGATGCTGCAAAATCAGAAAACTCACGCATTGCTTTTCGTTATAAGAGCAGCGCAACCCAGAGCGCTACATGGGAAATAAAGAATGTAAAAGTTGTCGGTCAACCGCAAGCAACAAACCCGAATGCGGGTATTTTTAAAATTACAAACTGGAATACGGAATGGCTGGGCTGTACTTCATTCGGGCCGACTAACGAAAGCCAGCAGATTGCTAATGTTGCGGCGGCCATGCTTTCGATGAATTCGGATATATATTGCATTCAAGAAGTTTCCAACACAGCTGCAAATCCTTCTATAGCTACACTTGTGTCGCTTTTGGGCAGCGACGAATGGGAAGGTAGACTTGTGCCGGCTACTACAGGCGATTGCGACCAAAGACAAGGTATTATCTATAAAAAATCAAAAGTACAGTTTGTGAGTGCTACGCAATTAAGCAGCGGCAGTCCGTCGCAAGGCAACTCTTATAATTATAATTGGTCAGGCGGACGCTATCCTGCATTGTATACCGTAAACCTTATTTCGGGAACTACATTGGTTCCTGTATCTATCGTAAACATTCATGCTAAGGCAGAAGACGGTAATGCTACGAGCTATACGCGCCGATTAGGTGCTTCACAAGCTTTAAAGATGATTCTTGACGGAACTAGCTATAATTCTAAAAACCTGATACTGATTGGAGATTTCAACGATTATCTTATCGGAACAACAAGCGATGCCTGCGCCTGTACGCTGTCGCCCTATAAAAACTTTGTTGACGATGAGGTCAATTACAACAGCATTACCAAAAACATGGTTGATGTGAACCAGACTTGGGGAGCGCACCCAATTATCGAAAACATTATCGTTTCTAATGAGCTGTCCGCCAACTATGTTTCGAGCAACACGGTTCAAGAAGCGGCAATAGTGCAAAATATCAGCAATTATTATAATACGACTTCCAACCATTTGCCGGTAAGCGCGACTTTCCAATTTTCGGTACTAGGAACTCCGGAATATACTTATACTCAAAAAAGCCCATTGTCGATCTATCCGAATCCTGTAAAAGAAGAGCTGAAGTTTGATATGGTTGGACTAGAAAATGATATGACAGCACAAATATTTGACCTGACCGGTAGACAGATCAACTGCTCACAAACCGCTACCAATACCATTAGCGTTACTTCTTTGCCAACAGGAATTTATATTTTGAAAGTAGGTAACAGAAGTGGAAAATTTGTGAAGGAATAGGGAAGAAATCGATATCATTGGATGCCGTTTTTTAAAATTCTTAGATGGATGGGAATAACTTTTTTGTAAATCAGTTACCTCTAAATCTATCACAAATCTATCTTTTTCAAGATGGAAAACACATCACTTCTTACGAATCGTTATGGACGTTTGAGCATAAAAAGATAGAATAGGCAAAAAAGCTAAACAGCCCTCCTAAAAGCATTTGGAGTAAATCCCGTATTCTTTTTAAAGAAGAAGTTAAAATTAGGTTGGTCTGAAAAGCCTACGGCATAACTGATCTGTTCCAAAGACCAGCTTGTCTGCAAAAGCAGTGCTTTGCATTCATCAAGAAGCCTTCCTTTGATGTGAGCGCTCACATTCTGTCCTGTTCTCTTTTTAAGAATCCGGTTTAAATAGTTGGGGTGGAGCTGTAGCGAATCTGCAAATTCCAGAGCCGTCCTTAATCGGATAGGCTTTTCATAATTGATACCGGAAACCTCTTCTTCCAACAATCCAAAAAAGCGATGGATATGATCATAATCTTCGCCTGTACTTTCGGCAACGATGGTTTTTGCCATTCTTGTGCCGTCAATCATTAGCAGTTGAATGTAGGCCTGTATTGCCTCATGACCCAGCTGATTTTCTTGTTCGTTATACATACTCTCCCAAAGCCTTATAAATCCGGGCAAATCTTTTTCTTCAACACCAATTACGCTTTTAGATTTATCATTAAATAGCGAAAGCCTCTCCATTGTTGCTTTCAGCATCGGATGATGGTTGATAAAATCTTTTTTAAACAGCAGATAATAGCCCGCCGATTCGCCCGAGGTCTTCTGCCATGAAATGATATCATTCGGATGGATAAAAAAAAGAGTCGGCTTATTAATATGGTATTTATTAAGGCCTAGCGTAAAGATTCCATCTCCTCCCGTAATCATCAGTATTTTATAAAAATCTCTTCGGTTGGCCGAAAGATAATTTCTGCAGTCTTCAACTTCACGGTTAAACACTTTGATCTGCTTGGCATCATGCCCTTCTCTGTAAATAGGCGTAAGTTCTGGAAAATTACGCAGAAGGTCTATTTCTTTAAGATCTAAGCTTGTTTTCATTAGTGTGAGGGATGATAGTTAATACCTCATAAAGTTAACAAAAAACAACAAAAACAGGAAAAGGTTTGATTTTCATAAAAACGAGACTTTTTTTCCTATAAAAAACCATCTGAACCTGATGCAACTTTGCCATAACAAAATGAAACAACAAAATAATTAAAAAGACAACAGTATGGAAATCAATCTCAACGAATCAAGACAAGTTGTACAACAGGCAAAAGCCAAAGCGATACAGCTAAACGTAAATGCGAACATTGCAGTTTTAGACACGGCAGGGCATTTGAAAACTTTTGAAAGAATGGATGATGCGTTTTTAGGATCAATGGACATTGCTATGAAGAAAGCAAAAACAGCAAGCCTGTTTAGAACCAGCAGCGAAAATGTAGGCGAATACCTAAAACCAGAAGCAGGGACATATGGAATGACTGCTACTAATGAAGGATTAGTTGGTTTTGCAGGCGGATTGCCGATTCTTAAAAACAACGATATTATCGGATATATCGGAGTTTCTGGAGGAGCCGTTTCTGACGATCTTCTGATTGCGACAGCGGGAGCAGAAATTTTAAATCAAGTACAATAAGTAAAAAATCAAATTCAAACATAATTCAATAACTAAAAAAGTAAAGACAATGGAAACTAAAACAATTTTAATTACAGGAGCAGGTTCAGGATTCGGAAAAGGAGCTGCAATAGGAATGGCAAAAAACGGACACAACATCATTGCAACAGTGCACGTATCATCACAAGTAACACCGCTTCGCGAAGAAGTCGCTGCGTTAGGTCTATCTGACAAAATTAGTGTAGAGCGTTTAGATCTTACTGACCAATATGACATCAAGCAAGCCTTGCGATGGAATTTTGACATTCTTTGGAACAATGCAGGAATGGGAGAAGCCGGCCCGGTTTGGGAAATCCCTGTTGATCTTGTGAGAAAAAACTTTGAAGTGAACGTTTTTCTGCCTCTAATCCTTACACAAGGCGTTGTACAAAAATGGATACGAGAAGGAAAGAAAGGAAAAGTGGTATTTACTTCTTCTATGGGCGGTTTGTTCACGCCTGCAAACTGGGGAACCTATGTATCTACTAAACATGCTTTGGAATCTTTGGCCGAAGCCATGCAACAAGAACTACAAGCCTACGAAATCAAAGTACAGACAATCAACCCAGGAGCTTATTATACAGGTTACAACGAAACCATGGCAGACAATCCGTTCCGTTGGTTAGATGATGAGGTAAACTTTACGAAAAGAGCAGAACTTCGCAAAGGTTTCGATGACTTCTTTGCCACTCCAGAAGGTAAAATGGATCCTAAAGAAATGATTGACCGTATGATCGAGATCGTACCTTCTGACGAAGGAAAATTTAGAAACGTAGTTCCTAAAGTAATCGAAGACATGCTAAAAGACCATCAGCTAAAAGCTTGGGAAAACACCATCTAATTTTTAAAATTAAACATGAGCCCGAGTCAATCGGGCTTGTGTTTCCTATAAATCAATCTTAAAATCAATTACAATGAAACTTCTAACAACAATATTTATCATGATTATCTTTTCCATCAATGCAGTCGCACAAAACTACAGCAAAGAAGAATCGTCTAATAAGCAAATTATTATGAAAGCATTTCAAGAATGGCACGACGGAAACGGCAATTTTTTTGATCTATTGACTGACGATATGCAGTGGGAAATTACAGGTTCTTCACCCTATTCAAAAGTGTACACATCGAAACAAGAATTTCTGGATAAAGTAATTATCCCGTTGAATAAAAAATTGAAGGTCAAAATAAAGCCGACTGTCCGAAATATTTTTGCTGATAAAGATATGGTGATTGCCTTGTGGGATGGAGAAGCCACTGCACAAGATGACCAGCCTTATCGATCTTCTTATTCATGGTACATGAAAATGAAAGAAGGAAAAATAATCGAAGTCATTGCTTTTCTTGATGGGATCGAATTTACAGATATTATGCAAAGAATAAAAATCGATTAAGCTTTAATTGAGGGGTACGCAACGCAAAAAAGAAGAATCTTTCTTGTTGCTCGGAAGCCTGTAAGAGCTTATATCCTTAAACGTTTTTCCTCTCATTGCCGACGATAATCTCGCAAAATAAGACGAACGTTCATCGGCCAAAAATCTTATTTCTTTTTGATTTAGTATTGCAATGCAGTTCAGAAACGATGCTGTTTATGGAACTGTGCAGACTTAACTTTTTACGTAACCTAAATTAATTAAAAAAAGAACATGAGAACAGCATTACGAATTTTTGGAATCCTTGTCATTTTGTTTGCATTACTATTTGGAACCATGTCAATCTGGAGAGCCCAACGCGATAAGGATGATCTTCGCGAAAGTCGCATGGAAATTGTTGAAGCGGAACAAAACCTTTCTTTATTAAAAGAAGAAGCAAAGAACATGACAGGCGAATCAAAAACACAAATAGACGAGCAGATTGCTACAGCAGAAGAGGGTCTAAAAAAGCTTCCATCAGAATCAGTATACACGACGGTACAAATGCTACTTGGTTTTCTTGTCGTAATTTCATTAATACTAGGCGTATTTCTTTTTCGCCCGAATTTAAAATTCTCTAGAATATTGCTGGTGGCCTCTGTCGTACTGTTGTTAGCGGCCTATTTTGCTTCGCCTGATCTCAAACGAGGCGAATATTCGGGACTTCCAAGCAGAACATTGGCTCTTTTAACAGGGATTCCGGTAGTCATTGCAGCAGTGTTCACGTTTTTAATTGCCAAAAATAAGCGCGCTGAAAGCTTACGCAGTGGCCGCTAAACAAAATTACTAACAACTTAATATTTTACTTATGAAATTTAAAAATCTAATGCTCGGACTAGTCATTGCGCTGGCCGTATCTTGCGGGTCAAAAGAAACTAAAGAAAACGATGCTAAAGACAGCACTGCTACTGAAATACCAGCAGCTGAGGCGCCTGTATCGGTAAAGGAAACATTGACGAAAGTTTGGGTATTAAACGACATAGACTATAAAGTAGGGCTTAATGCTGCCGAGGACAAAGAGGCATATAAAGCCAAGCTTGAAAAAGTACTGGCCGATATGAAAGACAAGAGTGAATTAAACCTTGGCGCCGACGGAAAAGTCAGCGTAGAAATGATGGATCACACGAATACGATCAAAAACTACAACGGTACTTGGTCGCTGACCGATGAAGACAAAACGCTGAACGTGAAGCCTGCTGGTTCGCTAGATCCGCTTCAATGGACGATTTGGGAACTCACTCCTGATAGCTTATCACTATTGATTAATAATACGACGATGAAATTCGTTCCTAAAAAATAATTCAATATCTTACTTAATTCAATTGTAAACCACAGTCATATAAGGCTGTGGTTTTTTAGTAAATAGTCGAAATCTTTTCAGACTTTGTAGAATGCAAAAAGCCGAAACGTAAGTTTCGGCTTTTCTTGTGGGCGATGAGGGATTCGAACCCTCATTTAATGTATTAATATGGTTTGATATGTATTGAAACTCCTTTATTTATTGGTGTTTACAAAAATAACATTTCACAAAAAACCATAAAAAAGCGCCATTTGTTTTAGCATTGTTTTAGCAAATTTTATATCTTTGGAATGCTAAAACATTTGATATATGGCTTCTGTAAAAGTGGTTCTCTATCCGAGAGCCAAGAAAGATGGTACGTTTCCGCTTGCCTTGCGGATTACCAAAGATAGAAAATCCTCATATATATTCCTTGAATATTCTGTTAGGAAAGAAGATTGGGTTGCCAGTGAACAACGGGTCAAATCGTCACATCCCAATTCAAAAAGGCTGAATAATTTTATACTTGCCAAGAAAGCAGTAGCCAGTGACAAGTCGCTTGAAGCCGAAACACTGAAAGACGAAGTATCGGTTAGAGCGATCAGGCAGAAGATTAAACCCAATGGTGGCGCAACCTTTTTTGCACAGGCTGCAATCTATCTTCAACGTTTTCAGGATGCAGGTAACTTTAATTGCTACAATGCTGATAAAGCCCGTGTCAAATATTTTAGGGAATTTCTGAACGGCAGCGATATTGCCTTTTCTGATATTAATGTCGGATTGATTGAACGGTTCAAAGTTCATCTAAAATCCGAAAGAAAACTAAGTGACAGGACGATTGCAAATTACCTTATGGTGATCCGCGCGGTGTTCAATCAGGCTATTAAAGAGGGCGCACTCGACCAAAAGTATTACCCGTTTGGCAATAGCACCGAGAAAATCGCTATCAAGCTACCTGAAAGCACTAAGCGCGGATTAAGTGCCGAAGATGTCGCCAAGCTTGAAGCGATAGAGCTTTCAAATGCCAAGTGGGATGATGCACGTAACAAATGGCTCACATCATTTTATTTTGCGGGGATGCGTATATCAGACGTATTACGTCTGAAATGGTCAGACTTTCAGAATGACCGCCTTTATTACACAATGGGCAAAAACAACAAGTCCGGCTCTTTGATCGTGCCTGAAAAGGCTTGGCGTATTTTGCAGAAATATGAGCACCTCAAAACGTCCGATGATGATTTTATCTTTGCCGAGCTCAAAGGAATAGACCTAAAGGATACGTTCAAAATCAAGGAAGAGATATTTTTAGCGGTTAACAGGTGTAATAAGCTACTTTCGGAATACATTACCCCATTGGCGAAGATTGAGGGTAAATTAACTACCCACATTGCCAGACATACTTTTGCAACGTTGGCGGGCGATAAAGTGCCAATCCAGATGTTGCAAAAGCTTTATCGTCATAGCGATGTCAGAACCACAATAGGTTATCAGTCAGCTTTCATATACAAGGATGCAGACGATGCGTTGGTAGCAGTCATAGGGAAATAACCTTTAAAAAGACACTCCCAATCGCCCAGTTTCCGCAAATGAATAGTAGCCCTCTTTTGTGATTATCAAATGGTCTAAAACCTCAATATCAAGTAGTTTACCTGCCTTGTATAGTTTCTGTGTGATTTTATCGTCAGCATCACTTGGACAAAGACTGCCAGACGGGTGATTGTGAGCGAGAATAATTCCACTTGCATTGGCTTTCAATGCAACCGCAAATACCTGCTTTGGATCGACAACCGTTCCAGACGTGCCACCAGTTGATAAGTGTGAAATCCCTAATACTTGATTGGAACGATTAAGAAGCAGGATTTTTGACTGTTCTAAAAGTTCTATTTTATTTTCATTCCAGTTATTCAGGAACAAGTCAAAGGCGACTTTGGCACTTGTAACCTTATGCCGTTCGTTATAGGCACGATTCGATTTGTAGGTTAGTTCTATTTCAGTTAATTGGTATAGGTTATTAATGGGCATTGTGTTTTCCCGTAATGACATAGAATAGGAAAAATAAACTAGCAAAAAAGATTGGAGTATCGTCAAAAACCCAAATTGATTAATCTAAATCAATAAAGAAATATCAAAATTATCGACTGAATTTACTTGGAGTTTCATTAAATATAGAAGCCCGGACATTTTTTATTTATGTAATAATCTAAGATGTTGATTTGTTGCTTATTACAAGTATGCTTGGTTTCATCCTAAATCGCTTTGTATTATGAACAAAATAGCCTTGCAATATTGTGAAAAAAAAATGTATAGAGGCTAATTTAACTTGTGAAAAATTATATATTTACAAATTGCGAATACTTTTGATTTCAACTGTATTCCAATAAATAAATTAAACTTAAAATTTTAAACTAGAAGATTGAAAACATATATAAAAAATAGAGCTATAAGGCATATAACAGGACATGTACAACATCCGCACGTTACTTATTGAAATTGAATTATGGCAAAATTTATACAAAATATAGTTGACGAAATAATAGACCAATATTTATTTGCTGATGAAACAAAACGTCCATGGATTATAGGGTTTAGCGGAGGAAAAGATTCTACCGTTATGCTTCAGTTAGTTTGGGAAGCGTTGAAACAGGTCAAAAATTTTCATGGAATTGTTGGTAGGGATATTTACGTAGTTTGTAATGATACAATGGTTGAAAACCCTGTTATAACAGAATACGTCTATAGGGTTCTAGAAAAAATAGAACAGTCAGCAGTTGAACAAGATTTACCAATTCGAGTTATAAAAACTATACCTAGGTTAGAGGATTCTTTTTGGGTGAATTTGATTGGTAAAGGCTACCCAGCACCTAATAACGCATTCCGTTGGTGTACGGAACGATTGAAAATAAAACCAACTCAACGTTTTATTTTAGAACAAGTAGATGAATTTGGGGAAGCAATTATTTTGATTGGTACACGGTCTTCAGAATCTGCTAGTCGCGCTAAGTCAATGAAAAAACATGCCATAAAAGGTAAGCGTTTGACCAAGCATCCTACTCAACCTAATACTTTTATGTATGCGCCTATTCGACATTTGATGTTGGAGGAAGTTTGGTACATCATAAATACTATGCCCTCACCATGGGGAGCAAGTAACGAAGAATTATTTCAAATTTATTTAGATGCCAGTGCTGATGATTATGAGTGTCCAACAGTAGTAACAGATAAAGAGCATAAGTCTTGTGGACAAAGCCGTTTTGGTTGTTGGACTTGCACAGTCGTAAAACAAGATAAATCGATGTCTGCACTAATTGAAAACGGTTTAACGTGGTTACAACCTCTTTTGAAATTACGAAATGAATTAGCCGAAGAGCGTAATATTATTGAAAATCGGATGCCACAACGTAGAAACGGAACAGACGCTATAAACGGAATGGGACCATATTATCCATGGTATCGTGCTTCCGTACTAAAAAGATTACTTCAGGCACAGAAAGAAGTGCAAAGGCATAAGCCACATATTGAACTAATTACAAATCAAGAACTGATAGCAATTCAAACAATTTGGTATCGTGATTTTATTTTTGACCAAAAGGTTTCGGGAATTTATCATAATGCTTATAAATCAGATTTGGATATGAAAGACCAAAACGAAAAAAAAGAAAAAGAATTAGAATTATTAAAAAAAACGTGCGAGAAAAATCCGCAGGACTTTGAGCTAATTCAAGAGCTTCTGACATTGCAAAAAAACAAATCTCTTTTGAACCGTAAACGTGGATTAAAAGAAGATATTGAGACAAGGATTGAGGAATATCTAAAAAAAGAGAAAAAAGATGTTCATTAAAGAAATAGAATTAAATAATTTTCGCATATATAAAGGGAAAAACAAAATTGATTTGGTACCGGAAAGCGACAAGAATATTATTGTTGTAAGCGGTAAAAATGGTTTTGGTAAGACGACCTTTTTGATGTCATTGGTTTGGTGTTTATACGGTAGACAAATGGAGAAAGTCGATGAACTTTACCAAAAGGAAATTGCAGATAAAGGGGGGTATGGAAAATATATAGGAAATAGTTTAAACAGATTAGCTAAGTCTGAGGGAGAAACTAAGTTTTCGGTTGCAGTAACTTTTACTGATGTGAAAATTCCTGAAATCACTTGTAATGAGATAAAAATTACTAGAACTTATGACATCGTAACAAGTGCAAATGATAAAGTTGAAGTTTTGATTGATGGTTATCAAAATGAACTTATACAAGATTTAACTACTGACGGAAAACAAGATGGTGAAGAAATTTTCATTCGCGATTTTATTCTACCTATAGAAATAGCCAAATTCTTTTTCTTTGATGCTGAAAAAATAGTTTCACTTGCTGAAATCAATTCGCCGGAGCAAAGGAGGTTGTTAAGCAAAGCTTATACAGAAGTTCTAGGTATTAAAAAGTATGAAGACTTAAAAGACCAACTAGAAAATATTCAAGACGAATACAGAAAAAAATCGGCAAAACCACAGGAGCGCCAAGAGTTTAACGAAATTGAGTCTTCAATTTTAAATAAACAAATTGGAATTGATGATGTAGAAAGCCAAATACAAGATTTAAACCAAGAAAAGATTGAAAAACAAAGTGAGTCCAACGAAATTCAAATGAAGTTGATCCAAGAGGGGAATATGATGACCTTGGAGCAACTAAATGAATTAAAATCTGAAGAGACAACGCTAAATGATCGAATCAATAATCTTCAAAATGATTTAAAAGATCTATTTGATCTAATACCTTTTGGGTTGGCAGGAGAAACTTTAATGGAAGTTTCAAACCAGTTAGAAAGTGAAAAAAATTATAAAGAGAGCAAGTATAAACAGGAAGATGTTGGAGAAAAAACAAACCGTATTTTAGACGATCTTGAAGCAGAAAAGAAAAAATTTGACGGAGTTATAGGAACGGAAATACGAAATTTCTATGAAGCTCAAATTAAGAATCTAATAAAGAAATATTTCTTTTCAGATGTTCCCGATTTGCCAAATTCATTTACAGCTCTACACGATTTTTCTGATTCCGAAGCAAATGAATTAAATACATTAATCAATAATCTAAAACACACATTCAAAGATATTTTTACTCGTTTAAACGACGATTATTTAAGGTCTAAAAGTGATCTTGACTCAATTCGCAGGAGAATCAGAGCAGCCGAAAAGGATGCTGAAGATGATTACATTGCAAATTTAAGGAGTGAAAAAACTCGTTTGGATAATCGTGTATTTACCATTGACAAAGATATTTATGATTTGGGAGAACGGATTGGCGGCTATAAAAATGAAATTAAATCTTTAAAACAACGTCAAGAAGAGTTAAGAAAAAAAATTGATGATTCAAGACGCTATTCTGAAAAAGACGAAAAAACACAGGAGTTAATTTCTAATCTAAAAGAATTCATCAAAGAATTTAAAGTTACCACTAAGAAGAAATTAGAAGAAAATATCTTGAGTGAATTGAACATTTTGATGCACAAGAAGGGATTTATTAAAAAAGTAGTTGTTGATATTAACCATGCAGGGGATGATGTTGATATTAATCTTTTTAATGCTCGGGAAGAGAAGATTGATAAAGGTTCATTGTCAATGGGAGAACGTCAAATGTATGCTTCAGCCCTTTTGAAAGCTTTAGTTGACGAATCTGATATTGAATTTCCAGTATTCATAGATTCACCAATGCAAAAATTTGATAAAGACCATGCAGAAAATGTAATAAAAGAATTTTATCCAAACGTTTCTAAACAAGTGGTTTTATTCCCATTAATCCATAAGGAATTGACAGAAAGTGAATTTGAATTACTGAAACCGAATATTAGTAGATCATATATTATTCATAATTTCAGTACAGATGCTTCAAAATTTGTAGAAGCAGTTCCGGAAAGTTTAATCAAAACATACAATGAGCTTTATGCAAATTAATATAAGGACATCGGAGGCTAATCAAGAAATAGTAAGAAAACTAACTTCTAAATTACCTGTAGGAACAAAAGAAAATGTAATTGCAAGAATAGCTCTAGGTTATTCTTTACAAAATGGGAAACGCTTTGCCGCCTCTGAATTTAATATATATGATTCCAAAGGAAAGGAATACAAAGACCACATTTTATTTGATGCTAAGTATAGAGATTTTTATGTTGCTTTAATTTGCCAACATTATGGAGTCTATAAAACAAACGAAAATATTTCAAAGTATATCAAACTACATATTGATCACGGTTTGGAATTAATGGATAATTTGTTTTCTAATAATAATAACTATACATTTTTAGACTTCCTAACTGAACATTTAGAAAAAGGAATTTCTTTATTAGACACAGTTAAGGTGAGTTTAGATGCTGTAAAAAACAATAATCAAAGCATCGAAAAATCATATTTTGCTGAACCGATTAAAATTTTGGTTGGAAATAAATTAGAAAACAAAAAAGAAGAAGTTGTATTAAGCTTCAATGATTCAGCTTTATATAATAACAATCATATTGCAGTAGCTGGAAGTTCAGGAACTGGAAAAACACAATTTGCATTGCAGCTTTTACGAGAAATCTCCGAAAAGTCAAATCATCATGTTAATTTTATCTATTTGGATTTTAAAGGTCTAAAAGATGATGATTTGACTGAAATGCAACCATTTTTTGAAAAAACCAAATCACAATTCATTGATGCGCCTAATACTCCTTTTCCTGTAAATCCATTGTCATTTATTGATAGTATCAACGATGTAAATAAACAAATGGGAATTGATAAGTTCGTAGATATTATTTGCAAATATTCAAATATTGGAATTAAACAAAGAGGAAAGTTACGGGAAGCAACTAATGAAGCTTTTATTGCTAAAAAGCCAGGTGAATATCCAAGTTTTTCGGAAATTAATGAACAACTTTTAGAGCTTGTCGGAGATAAGAGAGATACATTAACTGAAATTATTGATGAATTAAGCCGATATGGTGTTTTTAGAGAAGATAAAAAAATTAAAAATTTCTTGAATCAGAATGTGTATTTATCATTGTCAGGAGATTTATCTAATTCCGTTCGCTTTACATCCTTATTCTTGATTATCAATTATATTTATAATGTTTTTATGAATATGGATAGTACACCAAATGATAATGGTTGTCGTGCTATGCGTTATGTTTTATTGATTGATGAAGCCCACGTAATTTTTAAAGAAAAGAAATATCAAGATATCTTAGAAAAAATCCTGCGTGAAATTCGTTCTAAAGGAGTTTCAGTAGTTCTTTTGTCACAAGGGATTGAGGAGTTTAATCAGCCCACATTTGATTTTTCAAGTATGTGCGAGATTTCTTTTTTATTAAATGTAAAAGATAAAAATAATACAAAATCGATTAATAAGTTTTTAGGATTTAGTGAGAAAGACGGGACAAAAGCATATAGGAGTCTTGAAAAAATCCAAAAAGGGCAAGCAATTTCTAATATGAAAGAATTTCCGAAAGGGGAATTATTTGAAATAAAGCAATTTTATAATAGTTGAATCGAACTTTATGAAGTCTAAAACAGTAAAACCTAAAACCGAAATACGGTTTATACGTGAATTTTTATGGAATAGATTTCTATTTCCATTAGATTCGGTTGCATTTGTACTATATTTTATAACTATAATAATTGTTGTAGGTCTTGGCTCAAGTTTTGTAGGCTTGTTTGAAACAATTGACACAAATAAAGAAATAGATATTAATGCAATTGCTCTATCATTGATTGGATATAGCTTGGTTTTATTATGCTCTTCAGCAATAGAATTTATATTTATTGGATTTAAAGAAGATGAGGGTACTTATATGCATTTAAAAAACCCTATCTCAATGATAGGTATCTCGGCCATTATCTTCGGAATTCTTTTATCCCTTATAGCTTTTTATCTTCCAAATGTTTGGGTCAAGCTTTTATTAAGTATATTAATGACTATTGCGGTCTGGTTTATGTGGTGGATTTCTAATTCCAGAACTCTCTCTGTTTTAAGTGATTACCTGCCTAAAGTACCCGATACTACAGGTGGCATTATAACAAAAGGAGATGAACAACTACAAGGCGCAATAACATCTGAATACAAATCATAATGAGCTATCCAAAAAAAATTAAGGCAATAAGAGCGATACAACCCTTTGGTGAGTTTTTTATAATTTCAATTAAAGCAAATGATTTACTCGAATTGTCATTTAGTGATGCTCTTCGATACGATGAAAATCAAGTTTTAAGAGGTAGCCAAAGAGAATTAGATGAAAGAGGAAGAGTTAAAGAGATAACAGATTATATAAATTCTGACGATCTAGCTTTTCCTAATTCGATAATTATTGCTGCGAATTATAACGAAGAGGGTTTTATAGAAGATGATGATAATGTAAGATGGAGGTTTAATTCTATAAGTGATGATTTGTTTGAAATAGAAATTCCATCAAATAAAAAATTAGCAGCAATAATTGATGGACAACATAGGCTTAACGGATTTCGAAATGCGAATGATACAAGGAGGAATGAGACAGAGCTTTTAGTTTCCATTTATTTTGACTTACCAGCTCCCTATCAAGCTTATCTATTCGCTTCAATAAATTACAATCAGAAACCAGTTAATAAAAGTTTAGCATTAGAACAATTTGGATATTTAACAGAATTGACTCCTGTTGATGGCTGGTCTCCCGAACTGTTAAGTGTATTTCTTTCCAGAAAACTAAATTTGGATAACGGGTCAAGTTTCTATAATCATATTAAAGTTGCACCACAAAATGATGAGTTTTTATTGGAATTAAACCCTAAAACGCAAGAATGGTTAGTATCAACTGCCACAGTTGTCGATGGTATTTTAAAACTCATTACAAACAATCCCAAAAGAGATAGTAACAGACTAAATAGTTTTGCAGTAAAAGAACGAAAAAGGACTATGTTAGAAGTCGATAATACGCCTCTTAGAGAATTTTACTTAGAGAATAATGACTTGTTTATATATAAAACTGTTGTCAATTATTTTAATGCTATTGAAAACGAAATATTTAAAAATGCTTCGAGTCGTTCATTCATAAAAAAAACAGTCGGAATTCAAGCCTTATTTTTTATTTTGAAAACGATATTATCTAGAAATTTAAAAACGGATAAGAATATTAGCGAACATTATTTTAGTGATATAGTTAGCCATTTTAAAAATATTGATTTTAGTGATAACTTTTTTACGGCTTCTGGAATAGGAAAATCAAGAATACAAAATGTAATTCTAATACTGCTTGATTATAAGAATTTTAACGACATTAGAAGTCAGGGAGAATTACCCGACTATAAAAGAATAACGGGAAAAAATTAGTTATAAATTTATTCTTAGCAAGGAGTTTCTAAATAAGAATATTATTCAGAAATACTTTTTCAATCAGTTCGTTTTTTAATTGTTGTTTTTCGCATCCATTCATACTTCAAAATAAGTGTCGCGCCGTCTCCGTACTTCGGTCGATGAAACTTATGCCCCATAAGTTCTGCCTGTACCCTGTCAGGTGCATTTGCGCTTAGGATGCGATCTTGGAAGCTATGTCGGAACGAATAAACAGAATGCTTTTCTGTTGGCAGTAATTTATTTTGACGCAAAAATTTGTTTACAGTACCACTTAAATTATCTGCTTTGTCCCGATATTTAGGGAAGCCATTTGGCATAGCTTTAAAGGCTTCCAAAGCATAACCTAGCAATGGTATGTCTCGCTGACTATGAGGTGTTTTTAGAGGACGTTCCTTTCTGTCCGTGATAGAAATATGAGGGATTTCTGCATCCAGTCTAATATCTTCTGGCAGAAGCCCGACAATTTCGGATGGGCGCGCACCTGTTTCAGCAGCTACAAGCAAGAAGTAACGGGCTTCCTCATTCATATTCTGTAATTTTTCTGATTGCAGGATAGATAGAATTTCTTCCGTTTTAAAAGGAAGACGCGCCTGCGTAAATCGGGTTTCGAGCATGATTTTTTTGAATAGATGAGATATATCCAGCTCAAACTTTTCATGGTCTGAAACTGTTTGTAATACATCTTTCAGATGAATAAAGTCCTTATTGGCACTAGACGGATTTTTGTTGCCAGCTTTGATGCGTTCAATCCACCAATCCCTAAAAATCCAAGTATGTTGTCGTGTGATTTGTTTCACTTCCATATCACCATTTAGAGATACGAAATTTTCAACAGCCTTAATCCGTGGATTTTTCCACTTTCTGTATTGGCTTTCTGTTTTGTTGATCGTTCGATCTTTGGAATAATCCCAAAATTTTTCCAAAGCCTGTCTGACGGTTATTACAGGTTCAGGACGACTGCCTAAGACAGCTTCAACTTGTTTTGGTGTAGAGTTGTCCAATGCTAAGATTCGGTCAACAAGTTCCTGTGGGGGCAATTGCGTAACTACTGACATGGGCTGATAGGCGAACCCCATGTGTCTTGCAATTCGCACAACTTTTCTAAAAGCGGAATTAGTATGCCCTTTATTTTCATTAATAAGGCTTTGCCAATATGCTTCCATTTGCTCGTTAAACATAACCGCTTTTCGTAGAGCGATTCGTTTGCTGTCTGTTTTTAAGGCAACTCTAACAATTTTGCGATTGTCGTAGTCGGAAACAAATTCAGGAGGACGGCGATTATAGTAATAATTCGCTCCTATTTTTAGGACATATTGCATTATTTTGTCACCCAATTTGTGTACAAATTTGTGTGACGATCTAACATGATTAAATTTAGCAGTTGGAAAAAAACTGTAAAAATTCGTTTTAAATTATATAGATAAATCTGTATTAATTGCCAGTAAACTGGCGGAGAGGAAGTGCGCATTTTCTTGCTCCGACATTGCTTTATTTTGTTTTTATTTCAACAACTAATTTTCAATAGCAAATTTTCTTGTGTGCAAAAATGAAATCAGTTTTGTGTTGTAATAAAATATACGATTTATTCTATGGAGTTTTGCGCTATTTGTAAAGCAATGTTCTTCATATCCTGTTTGGCTTTATATTCTTCTCTAATCTCGTGCATACGTTGAAATACTGGCAAATACTTATCGCCATAATTGACTACAATCTTTGCCATTATACTATAAGCTTTCTCAATACTTTCGTCGGTAATCACATTGGATTTACGCATTGGTACTCCTAAAAAAATAAGACGCAGATAATACACCATAAATCCATGAAGATTGGATTTATTTATTCTATTAACAACAATCGTAAGGCTTTAAAGTGAATATTTTAGAATGGTGTGAACTTACAGCTTAATTTTTGTTCTCAAGCATTCTCATTAATCGTTCGTTCTGCTCTTTCAAATATTCGATTTCTTTATTCAAATGCGAAATATATTCCTCTGATGAAATGTTATAAAACGTACCTGAATTATTCACCTTGTCGTAGTAATTAAACACGTTCGTTTCGTTATCAAGCAATGCGCTCGGCTCAACTTCCAGAAGCTCAGAAATCTGCTTCAAGCGGTCAATATCGAGCTTAACATTCCCGCTTTCAATACGGCTATAAGTCTTTTGAGAAATGTTCATTTTCTCTGCCATAAAATCCTGACTGTAACCTTTTACCTCTCGGATAGCTCGGATTTTGTTTCGTGTATGTGCCGTCATAAAAATGGTATAAATTAGACAAAAAAGGTATGATTTATACCAAAACCGTCACAATCAAATTTCAGGTTTCTATAAATCTTTGTAGAAACAAAAATACATAAAATCATGGAAATATAACCTAAAATTTAAGAACCTAAGCTTTCCTGTTTGCTTAGTGTATTGAGAAACAGGGTAAAAGAAAAATATCAATTTAAAACATCTTTTCTATGAACAGTGCAGTACAGGCAAAATACAATTTTACAACACACAAAGAGGGAAACGATACCGTATTCCAGTATAAGAAAACCCCGTTCAGTTACAAACTTACTTTTTCATTGGCACTTATCACCGCAATCCCCGCTATTATCATAGTTTTTATGCTAGAGCCAAGCAGTGTCGTTTCGGGATTTATACTATGGTTTGTCGTTATGATTATTCTTGGATTAGTAATCACATTCGTTATCAATTTTCTACGCACACGAAATACGAACACATTCCGAGTAACAACGAAAGGCATAATCATAGGAAGTAAAACGTATGACAATGACCATATCCACAGTTATTTTATTCAGGACACATACGGCAATGAAAGCGAAATGGTGGTTAGTACGACCGTTATCGGATATTCGCCAAGTCTTGTCGGGGCAATGTCGCAAACAACCAATCTCGCAAAGCAAAGCGGTCGAGAAATCAGGAAAATCGTAGCGGATTCAAATTACAAAATATGTATGCGCTACGGAACAAAAAATATAGCGATTGCCAAAGGTCTAGGACTGAATGAAGCGGAAGTTCTCTTTGATAAAGTAAAGGATCTTGTTTTAGGAAAAACCAATAACCAATAAATCTAAATATATGAAAAAAGTATTTCTATTTCTTTCAGTCTGTTCTTTCATATTTTCTTCCTGTTCAAGTGACGACAACGAAGCAACAAATAACGGCAATGGTATCGTGCTTCCGATAGATTTTGATTTTAGAGGTGTGACTGTGCCGAATAATGCCACGTCAGTTAACCTCAATGGTATAATCGTCAAAGCAGGAAACACCTATCACCATACGACAGGTTGGTCAGACTGTGCCGATTCAAATAATGCCGTTTTAGAAAATGTGACTTTCGATGCAAGTGAGCATAGCGCAATCGCTATCGGTACAGGAAGTTATAATACATTGATTGCCGATGTCAGTAATTTACCTGCTATCCAAAAAGTGACGATAACTATGGCAAGCTACGGACTTGGAAGAATTAGCTTGTGTAATGGCAATGAAGTAATAGCTGAAAACATCATTGCAGAAAGCAGTAGCGGATTAATAACTGTAACCTTGAATGTTGGTAACAAGAGAGCAGACAAGCTTTATATCGGTTGTTTAGAGGGCGGCTTATATTCTGTCCGCATCGAATAACCATTTTAATTATACTATTCTAAATCAAGAACAATGAAAAAATGTATTCTAACGACAATGTTATTCCTTATTGGAATGACTGCATTTGCCCAAAATCCTGAATATTCTGGTCGTCCGTATCTATGGCAAGACAAAAAATTATCCGATCTGGAACGTGTCGAAGCGCAATTTGATACGAAGTCCAAAGCATTAGGATACGGAGGTGTTGATATTTTATATACCGTATTTACCGACAAATCAGATATACGGTTTGCTAAAGATAAACTGCCGACATTCGTTATTAAGGTTGATAAGGGGATTGATCCTGCCGAAGCCTATGTAATATTAAAAGCCAAAATCAAAAAGAAAAAAAGAAGTTTCCTTGTCGGAAGTTATGCAATGGGCGGAAAAGCGAAAGATACGGGAGAGCCTAAAATCAAAGCCGTTTATAAAAAGCTAAAAGACGGAATCTATGAAGTTACATTACCAAACGATACATCTACAGGGGAATATGCTTTTGTACCGAACTCGACCGAGGGTATGAGTATGGGCAACAAGATAAAAATTACCTGTTTCGGGATAGACTAATCCCAAATTTGCTATTCGCAAAAACACTATTCAAACGAAAGCCACGATTTGTTTAAAAGTCGGGGCTTTTACTGTAAATTAAATGAGACAAATAGGTATAAATACGCATTTTTTGTAAGTATTTTTTGTGCTATATTTGAAAGATTATCAGTAATTTACAAATCAATAGATCAAAAAACATGAGTGATATTAAGAAAAGACAACATTATGTATGGCGTTATTATCTTCGCGCTTGGGCAAAAGATGAAAGAATTTGGACTTACTTTAAAGAGCTAAATAAAGTTCAACAACCAAGCTTAATGCAAGTTGGACAAGAAAAGTATTTTTACAAACTTATCGATCTAGCAGATAACGAAGAACAATTTTTGAAAAAGTTTATTGAACATACAAGCCCTGCATCCGTAAGGGAGCTTAATCTTACATTCTTTGATATGTTCACAAGCGCGTACAAATTGAAAAAAAGTCTTGAACAAAGTTCGCTTAACGATACTGATAAAGATAAACTCGCAAAAGATATTCATTTGCTAGAAAACAATCTAATGGAAGATGCCCATTGCAAAATAGAAGCATTGGGGCGCGATCTTTTAAATTGTAAAAACATTGACGAATTAAAAACGTTAGCTGACAACGAAGACGAGGGTTTGTTGGATGCAATAATGTTTTTAAGTTTTCAATACTTCAGAACAAGCGTAAGAAAAAAAGCTGTTATTGAAGGATTCAAGAATGATCCAGTACATTTCCAAGAACTTGCTAAAAAAACGTGGAATATTGTTAGCTATTGCATGTCAACAAAATTAGCACGTAGTATTTCTATAGATCCTAAAACCAGATTTGTTTTTATCGACAATCAGACCGACACAGGCTTCATTACTTGCGATCAGCCGATTTTCAATATGTTGGCTGATGTGGTAGACGAGAATGGAGACGTTACAGAATTAGAATTATACTATCCATTATCACCTAAAACAGCTTTGATTATTCATTTCAGAGATGATCAAACAGAACGCTTTATTAATGAAATTATAGATATTGAAAAAGTTGAATATTTGAATGGAAAAGTTTTGGAACATGCAGATTTTTTTGTCTTTGCTGATAACAAAGAGCAGTTAGATAAGCTTGTAAAATAAATACACGAATATCCGATTATGTTAATTGGCTTTACTTGTTATTAATAGGATACGATTCCTTGCATTTAACGTAATGAATATTGTATAAGGCATATATTCCTAGTGATTCGGTAAAATCATTAGGGAATTATTTCTTTGAAAAATCAGTGTTTATGAGGAATTGAAATGAATTTAAACGATCACGACACGCTGTTTAACAGGAAACAGGCAGCACAATACACAGGATTTACGGCAGGTACGCTCGCCGTTTGGGATTGCACCAAACGATACGACCTGCAACCTATCAAAATCGGTCGTTCTGTGCGTTACCGTAAATCCGTATTGGATGCCTTTATCGCTTCACAAGCAGTTCGATAATCTCTGAACGGCAATCAGCCGTTCCTTGCTCATTTTCACAATTCGTATTTTTAGGAGGCTTCGATGCAAATCGAAATAGCCAAGCGTATTCCGCTTGCCCAAATTTTGGCAAAACTCAACTTATACCCTACAAAACAGACCGAAAAGGAAAGCTGGTATCTGTCGCCATTGCGCAATGAAAAGACCGCAAGCTTTCATGTCCACAACCATAAAAACCTGTGGTTTGATTTCGGCGAGGGAAAGGGCGGTGATACGATCTCGCTTGTCCAGGCTATTTTGCAACAGCTTGGACAAGACGATTCCGTTTCGGCTGCTCTCAAATGGCTCGATAGGGCTATAGACGGTAAAATCGACTATATACCCCCAATCGCACATGAACAGGAAGAACAGCCACCCGCCTTAACGCTTAAATCCGTTTCCCCGATCAAGAATATTGCCATGAAGCACTACCTTGAACAGCGCGGTATTCCGCTTGTCATTGCCGAAAAGTTTTTAAAGCAGGTCAGTTTTGTCAACGAGAACTCAGGCAAAACGATTTTCGCTTTGGGGTTGCCTAACGAGGATGAGGGCTACGAATTGCGAAACGCTTTTTTCAAGGGGTGTATCGGGCAAAAGAGTATTTCATTTATTCGAGGAAGTAATAATAAACCGCCCAAAGGGATCAACATTTTCGAGGGAATGTTTGATTACCTTTCCGTCATTGCCCAACGCAACGGCAAGCTTCTTAAAAGTGACACCATAATCCTGAACTCGCTTGGTTGCATGAAACAGGTCATGCCGTATGTCAAAAGCTACGGCTACACATTCGGTTACTCTTGGCTTGATAATGACCTTGCAGGCAAGAAAGCCACTCCAAAATTGATTGATATTTTCAAGCAGGAGAACATCGCGTTCTGTCCGATGAATTGCCTCTATCAGCCGTATAAAGACGTAAATGCGGCGCACATGGCAAAGCTTGAATTGTAATTTGTGGTCACTCTTTACAGTCAAGTAAGGTTGATGATGTGACGGCAGGATATAACCGATGCCGCTCCGTCACCAACTATTATTTTCCTCTGTCTGCTTCGCAGCCATTCACCCCCCCAACCAAAATAACAGCCGGCTTGTCGCTCAAGCATCGGTTCGAGATCCCTTGTCATCACAACCTAACAGTAAAGGACTAACAAATGACAACACAAGCTTTACCACAAGAAAAACCGCAAACGAAATACCGTGATATTCACCAAGAAGTCACGGACACGATTATCTCGCAGCTTGAAAAAGGAACTATTCCGTGGCGTCAGCCGTGGCAAGGTCAATCAAGCAAAGGGTTCTTTGATCTGCCTTACAATATGGTCACTAACAACCATTATCAGGGCGTCAACATCGTTCTGTTATGGGGTGCAACTCTGGAAAAGAATTTCGATACTGCCGAATGGGCGACATTCAAGCAATGGTCGGAAAAGAAAGAAAGCATCCGTAAAGGCGAAAAGGGGTCGATGATCGTTTATTATGACTTCCTCGAAAAAGAAGATGATAAGGGCGAATTACAGAAAATCCCTTATCTGAAATCATACTATGTTTTCAATCGCTGTCAGTTGAACAGTTACAACCCGCAGGAAGCAAAGCCAGAAATTGAAACCGCACCTTTGGCGCGCCGTATCGAGGTTGTCGATAGCTTTGTAGAAAACACGCAAGCCGTAATCGAACACGGTGCGGACGGTGCTTTTTATCGTCCGAGCGAGGATAAAATCTACATGCCAAAGATTGAAGCTTTCCAAAATACGAAAACTTGCACGGCAACAGAGGGCTACTATTCAACCTTGCTGCATGAACTAGTCCATTGGTCAGGCGCACCAAAACGTCTTGACCGTACCAAAGGCAAACGCTTTGGAGATAACCAGTATGCAGTCGAAGAACTGGTTGCCGAACTCGGTTCTGCGTTCCTTTGTGCCGAATATGATATTGGCAACGTGGAAAAGGGCGACCATGCCAGTTACATCGCAAGTTGGCTGAAAGTCCTAAAGGATAACAAATACTGTATTGTTTCCGCAGCCAGTGAAGCTTCCAAAGCGGTAAACTATATGAAGCAGTTAACACCGTAAGCTAAGAGGGAAGCCCGAATTGTTCGGGCTTCCTATTATTAAATGTTTCAAGGGATTTCATACAGCCGCTACATTATAATTTTGTAAATTTGGTCTTATTCTTAAGATCATGTTCAGACATAAAGGGAGTGGGCGAACTCATTCTCACAATCTTAAACTTGCTTCTATTTTATCGGTTGTTGCGGGAACAGTAAATATCACAGGCGTATTGTCTGTTAATACGCTAACAACCAATATTACGGGACATTTTGCATTCATTTCTGAAGAAATCTTTGAGCGAAATTTCAATACTGCTCTGATGGTGTTGACTTATATTCTTTCCTTTTTACTTGGAGCATTTATATCCGGACTTTTGACCGAGCTTGCTTCAAGAAAAAAACGCTATCTATCTTACGTAATTCCGATATCGCTTGAAATTTCAATATTCCTGACTATCGGACTTTCTTATGTTTTCGTTCCGCAAACACTACAAGAATATCCTGTGATATTATCAAACACATTGTTGTTTGCAATGGGATTGCAAAATGCACTGGTAACGAAAATTTCGGATTCCGTTGTCAGAACAACGCATTTGACTGGCTTGTTTACTGATCTCGGAATTGATTTATCCCAACTCTTTTTTATCAAAGGAAATGACAACAGCATTAAGGTAAAACGTAGCATTTTCTTGAAGCTGGCAATAATAACCTGCTTCTTTCTGGGTGGCTTGATGGGCGGTTTCATATATATCTATTTTGGTCTACAAACCTTGTTTTTTCCTGCCGCATTACTTCTCTTTGCATTATGGTATGACCGAATTTTGTTCCGTTACTACTCATTAAAAAGAAAATTAAGGCACTGATTTGGTCAAGCTTTGACAAATTTGATTGTTAGTGCTTGCTATCTTTTAAAATCTAGTGTCTAGCGGTTTTTGTTCCCTGTTTCCTTTTCAGTCAAGCAAGGATTGATGAGAATTCAGGGAATAACCGAAGTCATTCCCGTCACCAACTATTATTTTCCTCTGCCTGCTTTGCAGTCATTCACTCGCCCATCCAAAATAACAGCAGGTTTGGTCATTCAGGCCTCGGTTTTAATTCCCTTGTTCATCAACCCTAACCTAAAAAGGAACTAACATGGAAGAACTGTTTACCAAAGAACAAATAGATCAATTAAAATCTAACGGCAGCCCTGAACATTACGATCAAGATCATGCTCCGGTCGTGATGCTAACACTACCTTTTACCAATTGCGTATGGTTGCTTTCTGAAGTCAATCCCGAACAGCCGGATATTGCTTTCGGTCTATGCGATCTTGGAATAGGATTTCCCGAACTTGGCTATGTCAGCATTTATGAACTGCTTGGTTTAGAAGATCCCGTATTGGGAATGCGCGTGTGTAACAATACGCTATTTAAAGGCGAATACCCTATGTCAGCCTATGCTAATGCAGCACGAGCAGTAGAACAGATTGTTTGGGATAAAGCCATAGTCGGCAAGTATGTTCAGAAAAAATCAAACTTACTGAAACCGTAACTAAAAAGAAAGCCCAGTCATTAAGCTGAGCTTTTTTATTGTTGTGTATCTTTGTCCGATTCATTTATTTCTATCTGTTGTTCTAATTGAGAAGCTAGCTTATCTACGTCAGTATTAGGAACGTTATCAAGTTCTTTTATTTTCTCCTTAAATTCTTCTATTTTGGTAGAAAATTTATTGCACTTAATTATGTTTGTTACTTTATATGCAATCGCTTTACTGAAGAAAAGTATATAGGGTAAGATTGCAATCCCGATTGAAATTCCGATGCACTCATAAACATTTCTACTTGGAAAAATTGGAAAAATCTTGTAATTTATGTAGGCGCAACTAAAAGCAAAGCTATAAATTAGTATTAGTATAATGCTGAGTGGCGCTTTATTTATAGTAGGGATCAATGGTCTATCCACTTTATTTGTAAAACCTGATAAAAAAATGTAAAACATTACAATTGTGATCAAAAACGAGTATGAAATTATTGTAATTGAAAAGTCGCTCCATATCTTATTATCAATAGTACCTAACCCTATTAATAAGATTATTACTAAACAGAATAGTCCTGATGATAAAAAAATTTTGTGATACTGTCGCTCAAATTTTAAATTATTTTCTCTGCTTTGCTGTAAAGCATAAAATTCAGCTTTAATCGAAGATATCAAATCTCTTTTAGGTTCAGAATCAGGTAAAGACCCCGAAGACTGGATAAGGGCTTCGGCTGTTTGTGTAAGGTCATTTAAAGTTTTTTGAAGATCTAGAAGATCTTTATCGATTGCAATTCTAAACCATTTTGAACCAGAATATGCGAAATTTAATGCTACAAAAACTGCAAAAAAGTTACTCAGATTGACAAATTCAGACATTTCCTCTGATTATTACAATTCAACCTTTAGTGAGGTATGTTCAAATCTTGCATCAAATGCATTATTCAATCTTTTAGAATTAACAGGATCATTGAAAGAGGCTGCTGCTTTTACAATGTCATTAGCATTATGCTTTGCTTGAAGTTCGAGTCTGAAACCTGCCGCATCATTTACTGCAAAATAGTGATCCGTCGGCACATTGTTAGTGTCGGCTATTTTTATATCGATTTGCTTTGGAAAAATTGAATTGTAATGCTTTAAAGCGAAATAAATTTCAGATGATATTTCCGCCTGATCTTTAATTAATATTTTTAGATTCTTTCCGTCTTGCAAAAAATTATATACGTGGGAAAAAGGATTTTGATTCAATCCATCTTCAGGCAATTTTCCGACAGTACTTGAATCCAAAGTATAATCGTATAATTTTAATTCTTTTTTTGCATGCCTAAACAGTTCAATCATAATAGCTGAGGATTGTTCAATAGTTTCATGACGAAGCAAAAATGTGTCTTTTTGATTAGCCAATACTTTTACATACTCATCGTAACGCATTACATCTACAACCATAGCAAAAAAATTATATTATGCCAAATATACAACTATAATAACGCAAAGTCAAGATAATTAAGTGTATAATAACATTAAAATATCTTCTCATTTGGGAATGCGCGTGTGTAACAATGCGCTATTTAAAGGCGAATTCTCCATGTCAGCCTATGATAATGCAGCACGAGCAGCAGGACAGATTGTTTGGGATAAAGCAATAGTCGGCAAGTATGTTGAGAAAAAATCAAACTTACTGAAACCGTAACTAAAAAGAAAGCCCGACTTAGTTCGGGCTTTCTTCATTAAAAAAGGAATTTATCTGTTTTTACGTTGTTGCTCTAAAAGCCGTTGCATTCTCTTTCTTTCTTCTTCGGCTTTTCTCGCATTCTTTTCTGTTTCTTCAGCTAATCTCCTCATTTTTCTCTCGTAATCGTCTTGTTTGCTCATGGTTCAAAGATTTAAAGATTAATAATTAATAGCAATTCATCTTACAATTGCTTGAACCAAAGGAAATAATTATTTTTACTAAATCTCTTTTACCGTATATACCGTATAAACTGTAAAATACAAAACTAGAAATGCTTCTAATAATAAAGGATATGGCTAATCTAAATCACTATCATTTTTAACGTCGCTAATTTCCTTTGAATAGAGTTCCAGAAATGAATTGTATAAGCATTCAACCTTATCGTATATTTTCATTTTATTAAATTTATCTGCTGTTTCTACTGGTTGAATTCCCAGATAAAGCAATCCATTTAAGAACACTTGTACGTTTATAATGCTATACTGACTTTCATAGCTGTTACAATCCATGTGCTTTCTATATAAATATCTCGTATCAGTAACCATACTATCTACTAAAAATTTTAAAGCATAGGGTTTTCCACTATTAGAATCAATAGCATCCCATATATCCATTCTATCTTTTATTCTTTCATCTTTAAAGTGTTCTTCAAAGAACTTCTCTCTTAGCTTTTTATAGAAAATTTTATAAGCTGCACAACTAATTTGAATTACATCATTTCTTCTCATTATTTATGTATTAATAGTTATTTATTTTATCGAATTGAATATGACTTAATACTTGTAATTTCGTTGATTAGCCAACTATCTCTTACGAATATGCATGTACATTCTTGAACTCTTCTCACAGTTATATGTTTCTGAATAGGAAATATATCTTTAAGTTTTTCAGTTGGAAAATTAGCTTTATACCAAATATATTCTGAAGCGTCTGGGTCGAATAATTTATGTAGCTCTACATTTTCAAACCCACTAAGACCTTTGTCTTTAAAAATCTTTATTAGCTTTTTGACTTGATCAATAAAGACCTCAAGATCGTCTACTGTTAGGATGTCTAATATGCGTAATTCTTTTGAAGTGTATGCATTAATTTCGTCATCATAGAATACTTTGCACTCTAATGTATTTGGTCTAGGTTGTTGTGTCTGTAATACAACAATATTATGCAGACGGCTAGTGTTTAAGTATCCGATCCTGAATTTTTCAAAATCTCCTAGCCATGGCTTTTTATTCTGCATTATGGGTGATAATGCATTCCAGGCTTCTTTATAATCACCACTATTGATGTTGTCGTAAAAAGAATGAACAGTTGCTACGGCATCACTCAATTTAGGACTTTTATCAACCTGTTTTTTTATATAATGCTTGGCATCATTGCTATTATCATTAATTTCATTTTCAACTTCTTCAATTTCGGACGCATATTGTCTTAAAAAAGTTTGATATAAATGATCAACTTTATCAGATGGCTTTGTTAATCTTTTATATTCTTCTGCTGTAGGTGCTATTCCAATATATTCTAAGCCTCTTACAAATATCTGAATATTTACAGGTCCAGACACTTTATGACTTGGATCAAGATCTATATATCTTCTATAGAAATGTTTCGTGTCACTTAAATTTGTACCAGTCACAAATTCTAGTGCAAAAATTTTTCCTGTATCAGGATTTTTATCTTCCCATAAAAATGGACTATCGATACTAACTGCTCTATCAGGATGATCTTTATAACATTTTGCGTGAAATACTCTTCTTAGAATGTCATAGAAAACCTGATAAGCTGCTGAACTTACAATGAATACTCTTTCGCGTGCCATAATAATAGATATGATGTCACACAAATCTAATAATTCTCATGTAATTCTGTACGTAAAATCTTTATTTTCAGACATTCCGTGGCACAAATTTAATATTCAAATTATTCATTAGTTCAGTTTTATCTAACAAATAATTTTTGAGTTTTGTTCTTACATATGGAGGACGAGCTACACGCTCTCTCATTGGCGCATAGCGTTGAGTGAACATATCGTCAGTATCTTTCAATACATGCAACATAGCATCAAGATAGCCTTGCGCTCTTTCCTCGCCGTAGAGTTCAACATATTTTGCAAAATCGCTTGAAGTCTGGATTTTAAGAATTTCAGTCTTATTGTCTTTGAATTCATCTGTACTCATGGTTCACCTCGAGCTTAGACATAATACATGATTTACTTTTTGTCAATAACTATTTTTATATTAACCTATTGGGAAATCTCTATTCCTGTTACTATCGGGAAACTCGCTTGCGCTAGGCTTATATATCGGTCATTGAGTGCCTTAATAGTCTTTGGCAGATGATCCATTATATGCTGGTATAAGTTTTCAAGGTTGTGTCCCTTTAGGGTGATAACGTGGGTAGTGAAGTGGAGAATTATTTTGTTTTCTGCGGAAAAAAATTCACCCGCCACGAGATAATTGTAATTGAGGAAAATACAACTGTCGTCTAATTGCACAAAGCACAAGTTTTTTACGCCAAGATGATTTTCTTCAAAATTAGAAATACCATTGTCAGCTTTCTTTGTCGGATCACCAGAAAGGTAATCATTCAGACGACTTTTATGTTCATCGCTCATAATCGTACCTGTTAGAGTTTTTATTCTTTTGCTTTTCTTTAGTCGGTTCTTTAGATCTGTCTTTGTCTAGCAGATGCTGACGTACAAATTCATTCTGCTTGCTACCGACCAATTCCAATGCGGATTGACGATCACCAGCTTCGGAAGCATATTCGAGTAATTGTATTTTATCGTCCGTGTAAATATGCACACTATCCCGACCACGAGAAACAGAAACATAAAATTGCTTGGAATCCGTTGCGGGGAATGTAGCAGACGGTTGATGAATAAAAACCTCATCTACCGTTTTGCCTTGTGAAGCATAGGAAGTCACACAATGGGCGTGGTCGATATGCCCGAAATCCCTATCAAGGTGATAGGTGTTTTTGCTTACTGGATTGACCAAAATAATACCGCCATTTTTAGATACGGATTGCACTTGAAGTGTCTGCCCATTATCAAGTCGGGTATTATCTTTGTCAAAGCCGTTTTTGGTAATCTGTACCTTGTCGCCTTTGGCAAGATTGATTTCCTTTTCGGCGAATACGTCAAATCTTTTTGAAAGTGCTACCGGAACAGAAAATTCCTGATTATCGCTATTTCTTATATGGATTTTGTTTTCATCGACACTATCGACTGTCCAGACACTGCCACGTCTAACGCCTTTTATGTTTTGGTTGAACTGCAATACCTGACCTTTGCTGTATTGGCGATAATCTGATTTTTCGGCTTCTGTCATATTCAGGTTAGCATATTTCTTTGCAGTAATCTCACGCTTGCCAATCATTCCATGCTTTTTAAGCTTATCGCGTACTGCGCCCGTCACTTGCTCACCCTGCTTGTGCGTAGGAGAAATAATCAAAGCCGTTTTGCCTTTCCTTACGGCGGCCACATAGTCGTCAACCAGTTCGCTTTTATCTCCCAACGGGTCAATTTCTTTGACCGAACCCATAGTGTCCAATTTCTCGAAAGCGGTTCTTACATCGCCTTTTGACAAATCCTGCACGACATCCCGATATGCTTCTTTTCGCTGACGGTAAATTTTGTTGACTTCAGCCGTTTTGATACCGCCAATTGTATTGAGAATACGCAAGGCATCGCCGCGCACTACGCTTGCGTGCTGACGGGTATCGCCACCCAGAATAAGACGGGCATTTTGCTGTTCTGTCACCTGCAATAGGCATTTCATGTCGTATGTGCCAAGTAAACCTGCTTCGTCTACCCAAAGTACCTGGTCTTTGATCTGCTGTTGCATATCTTTATCGACAAGGAACTTTGCGACTGTATCTGCTTTGTCAAAGCCCTCATCTTTGAGAACGCCGCGTGAGGCTTGTGCGGTCGGAGCAATAACAGTCAGCTTTTTTCCGCTTGCTTCAATCTTTTCGGCAGCTTCTTTCATTAATGTGGTTTTGCCCGAACCTGCCGCACCCCGAACAATTGATACACGATTGCTTGTAGTCAGAATATGCTCGACTGCCGTTTTCTGCTGTCCGGTTACATTAAGGGCAGGGGCTTCTTTATAGAGTGGTACAAGCTTGCCATTACCGTTACGGGCAAGCTTGACCATTTCCTTTTCTTCGGACAGCACCGCTTTGGTCGTACACACGGTACGTCCTTTTTCCTTGACCCTGATAATATCCGTACTTTGCCAAACTGCCTTGTCAATCTGTTCAGCAGTTACTTCTGGTTTCCCTATCGCATGGCGATAAGCTTCGGCTTGCAATCGTCTTTCAGGGATAACAGAAGCACGCTCAAATACGTGATTAACTGCATAGTCAACGACCTTGCGAGGTTCAATTATATCAATGTCCTTTTTGGGATGTTTCGGCTTGCGGATAGGGGCATTATAATCGGGATTTTTATCGAGGTTTTCGGCAATTTCCAGTTGTCGGATTTGCCGTTTCCATTCCTGCCGTAATTCTGGCATAGACATTCCCGACTGTTTCTTGCCTCTGGTTCGTGCGCCCAAGCCGTCAAGGTCTTTGGCTGAATGGATGCCTTTTTCTTCTGCTACGCGACCGATTTCATCCGTCCGCTTGGAAAAATGCTCTATGACCCGCTTAGGAACGCCTTTTAACTCGAATGAGTTTCTTGTACGCTCGATTTCAAACCCTGCGGCACTTAGCTTATCCGACAGGGTTTTATGAAACCTCGCTTGATAATAGGGCATATCCCGCTTGATATCGCGGAACTGGACAGCCTTGAAACATTTCTCGTCCTTATCCCATGTCGCATTGAACGTAAAGCAATGGGCGTGCAGATGCGGGTCAGGAGCGTTGCCCTCGACAGGTCGTGCCGTCTGGTGCGTAAATTCAGACCAGACAAGCTCGTCTGTTTTCCTGTCGGCATATTTGCCGCCTTTACGCACGCGTGTCATGGCATCCCGTTCGATCTCGCGCATGGTGTCGGATACGCTCTGCTCGAACATATCCATGATCTCGCGGTTTCCGCTTAGGGCATGGACAATTGAGACAGATTTCGGGCAATGGAAATTTATGTCATAACCGACTGTGCGGTTCTGTTTGGTTAATTGTGTCAGGCTGTTCCCAGTCTGGGGATGTATGTTTTCGCACAGGGCGAAAAAATCGTCCTTTTCTGTTTCCAGACCCAAGCCGAGCCTCGCGGCCAGTTTCCCTTGAAACCGGCCCTTTAGCTCTTGGTCATTGATATAATAATCTGCTTGATTGAGAGCGGATGAAAAATAGCTTTTCGCTCCCGCTGCCGACATGCTTTGTATCATCCTAATCATAGCATGGTGATTTACATTATTACATTTTCAAATTGTAAAGATTGGTGACTTGTTTATAACAAGTAATCGATGTTTAAATGACAAACACAGCTCTTGCTTGTCCTGAGCTGTGTCTGTTGGTGGTGTAAAATTGTGTTAAAGCCGATTAAAGTTTTTCTATCAGACATCTTCCCTTTGCACAGCATAGGGGATCTAATTGATGTCAAGCTACGCACTGCAATGAATTTCTAGACCTCTTTAAATTCAGTTTTATCGAAGAAACTGGCATACGTTTTCTCGCGTTGAGCTTTCGATTCCGGTGTGTCACCTCTGAATGTAAAACCTCTCTGGGTAGGTTGCCCATTTATAAAGAAATTATGTAATTCCTCGTTTACATTATTCTGGTCAATCCTGTCATAGATAAAATTATCACCGATTTCATAAGCACGTGCATAGCTGATGCAGTATACAATTGCACTGAAAATAAATAGCCCACCAAGCAATTTCTGTCCAAGAGTCATAAGAAATATGCCTAGTATTAAGAACGATAGTGGCTCGATAAAAATTTCTATTTTACGAATACTGAAAGGCTTGTCCTTATATTTTAAGTCAGTAAAGAATGGAAGTATTTCACCACTACTTTTACTGAAATACTCAAAGCAGTAGTTCTTCTTCAGTTGCTTGGTTTCTTTATAGCGTAGAAAAGAAAAGTATAAAAACACCAATATAAAGAGATACCATACCCAATATTCCTTGATTGTGTCCCAGAACCCGTATTCATAATAGCTAGGCCAAAACAGTTCTATAATTTTTGGCAAGAACGGAACGATTGAAAGTACGATTGCCAGAAGTATCGCTCCTGAAAATCTAAAGTACCTGAAACCCATTTTCTTTCGTATAAATACCTCTAATATCAATCGGCAAGATGAAGTACTGCCAATGAATAAGTTCAAAATTGCATCTTTAACTGCATTAGTGCGTTGAAATGTTTCTCTGTAATAAAGTTTAATTGTGTTCATAGTTTTGGATTTATTGATTAATAATTAAGCGCATAATTTTTCTCTTGATCGAAAATCAGGCCGTCGTAACTTTGGTCATTGGTTAGTTTGAGTCCTTGTGTATGGATATAGCCTGACACTTTTAACTCATTATTCTCACCGCCTGTCATAAGCGGGGTAAATTCTTCTGGGCGTACAGCTTTCATTAGTTCTAGCGTCATTGTTTTGGTAATATTTACATCGCCTTTAGTGGTAGTATGAGCCTCGCTCCATTTCTCCTGATAAGTTTCACCTATTAGTTCTGATGCATATTTATTCGTTTCTATATCCGCATTGGCATGAAAAATCTTTGTTGCCAAAGTCCCTAGAAAACTTCTTACTTTATGCTCTGCTTTTGTTCCGCCCATGTTTGCATAGTAATTGGGTAAGTTTTGCGAAATGTAAACTGTTGCTATTCTGCTACTGCGAGCAGTTGCTTGGTATTCTGGATCATATTCATGAAGAAAATTTTGTGCTTCATCCGCAAATAAGAATACGGGTCTTTTATTCTTCTCAATAATTCTCTTTTCCATTGCTCGTTGCCAGATATACTTAAACATTATCTGTACATCGCGACCAACTTTTTGATAAAGTTTAACAGGAAGATTTATGATGATTATCTTACCATTGAGACAATCCTCTGGAGTAAACGTTGAAGCTTTTGTGCAAAATAGTGAGTACACGGGCTCCTTAAGTAACCTATAAAGAAAGCCTGTAAATGAAAATGAAATAATCGATTTTGTCTTGTCATTTAAGTTGGCGTAGGTTTCTGTGAAAAATTCATCGATAAACATCGCTGTTCTAGTTTCAGGAACAATTTCTTCTATAAATGCATCGTATTCTTTAGAGGTCATAGAATGCATACGTCCTATTTCTGTACTAGCATTATGAAGTCGATGCTTTACCAGCTTTTGAACATTATCTTTACATAGTTTTAGTGCTTTGGTTAAAGCATTGTCATTCTGCTGGTTATCTTCATAAGTTGTGGAAGCAGCATGAGCAATTTCATAAAGTAAGTCGACCGTGATTTTTTCATAAGCAAGGGAACACAATTCAATCGTATTAGAAATTAACATGTCTAATGATGTTTCCCAAAACTGGTCTTCTGATTTTCCGTGATCTTTTTGTTCACTCGCCCGAATGACAGTCTTTAAAACCTGAAGTATATTTTCAGTATATGATTTTTTGCCTGCGTGCGTACTTTCATAATGCAAGAAATTGAAAAAATGTTTTCCATTAGGCTCTAAGAGAATAACATCGTTTTCTCGATTTGCTAATTCACAGTATTTAATCCACTCATCTTTTTCATTCGGTTTGACTGTTAATACTAGTCCACCGTAACCTGCTGATAGATATTTCAAGGCAAAGAAACGTGCAGAGCCTGAGGTTTTGCCAGAACCTATGCCACCGAATATTTGTAAGCCTTCAAATGAATTTCTAATAGTCCAAGGAGTTTTTTTTGAACCGATTTTTAGTATTGCGTGATTAAGATCAAAGGTGTCCATAAGTAAAAGTTTTTCTTTGTGATGAAACAAAGGAATTACATTTTACTTTCGATTTCCTCTTACCGTATATACCGTATAAATTTGCTTTGACTTAATTATAGGTCAAAGTTTTATGTTCTAAGTCAGGCGGAATGTTGAATTCAGGTTTTATCCCTTGTTTAATCCTTTCTAAATCGTAAGGAATATTAATTTTAAATAAATCACCAACGACCTTGCGGAAGAATTGATCCAGAAATTCCCAATCATATCCTTTGATCTTGTAGAACACTTTAAATTCTACAAATCGTTTAATATGTTCTCGTACCCAGTATTCTTGGTAGATTTCAACCGTATGAGGATTGTATTTGTCTCCGAGATAATGGGACAATGCTTTCCGTCCTAATTTGGCATAACGAGGAAGACTCACAGGGTTTTTTAAGGACAATCCTTCTCGAAAAGCATCGCCATAAATATATTGGGAACTTTCAACTAATGTTTGCTTTTCACTTTCTGATAAATGAAAAATAGATGCTTCGTGTTCCATTTTTTTATACCTTTAGCAAATCATCTTCAAGCAATTATAAGCTTGTTTTAATAAAAATCAAACTAATTTTATGGAAGCGAAAAATATGCCTGAATGGATGCTCAAGTATGCAGCTTCCATAGGATATGAAAGTATACCCGATTATCAGCAATTATCGAATAAGTATCATCGGGAAATAGATGACTATATAAATAATATACTGCCAAGACAGGCTGAAAGTGCTGCAATGGGAGCGCCAACTCCAAGCGGTATTGGCTTACCCCAAACGAAGCAAGATTTGTTTGAGCCTAAGAGTGTCATTTCTCTGATTGATGATAAATATAAAAGGCAGGCTTTAAGCATTGCAGCTTCAAAGTTTGGTTATGAGATCCCGCCCGAGAGTGTAGGCGAACATCATAAAGAAATGACTAGAATTCAAGAAAAGAGTTCAGAATTTAAAAGCGCATTGAAAGTAGCTGACAGAGATAAATCCGGTATGTCGAAAGAGGATATAATGGCTGATGTGGCACATAAACGTTTTTATGATAAAAATCCTGAAGCTTCTAATAATTTTGATTTTATGAAAGAGTACATTAGGCGCATTGAATGGGAAGATAGATTTCCGAATCCGCTGACTGATCCGTTCGTCCCAGATAGTGTTGATGCTGATAAAGATAATATCGACCGTATTGTTGATAATTTTATGAGCCGTTTTTCATCTAATAAAACAAGAAAAGAACGCGACAAATCTTCTGATCGAGAAGATATTGACAGGTGGCCTTTATAATACACTATAAGAGATGCAGGTTATTTGTTTAGAAGAAAAAGCCTTTTATGAACTTGTAGAACAAGTTGTTCAGCGGCTGAAAGAAAAAAATAATGTGATACGCGACAAATGGGTTTCTAATGAAGAAGCCATGCGTCTGCTTAATATCAAATCTAAAACTACATTACAAAAATTACGGGATGAGGGGCGGATACGATATACACAACCTGAAAAGAAAATCATTCTTTATGACCGTGATTCTATAGATGCATATTTAGATAAAAATTCAAAAGACATATTTTAATGGATAGTATAGAGAAAGACGAAATTACACCGTCAGATGATTACGTGAAAGGATTCAATGAGGGTTATCTCATAGCAAAATTCAATCCGGATTTTTCTAGTAAGAGCATTTCTAATATGTCGCAGTCAGACCGCAATCAAGGTTTTAATAAAGGTGTAATGCAGTATGAAGTAGAAAAAGAACTCGATCGCAGTATTTCGAAGATATTTAATAGAGATCGAGGCACGAGAGATATTTCAAAAGATAAGGATATGGATAAAGACATTGATATGGGGCGTTGATCATTAGCTAATTTTTGAAGTCAGCTTTTTGATATCCATTTTAATATCCATGAGTAAGTTCCTCATACTTTCTTGCGGTATATCATTTGGGTGATATTCTTCCGAGATCAGCGCAAACGCGAATTGCCAGACTTCAAGGATATCTGTTGTCCTTACTTCATAAGGTTCAAATTCGGGATTATCCGAATGGAACATGAAATAGGATTGCCGAGGCATAAGATGAATGGTTAAGGTTAAACCAAACTTAAATTCAAAAGAATGCAGGATTTAATTAGATGTTTAGTTACTGTATTAACTCCTGCAATCTATTAATGTGCTTATTTACTTTCCTTGAATTGCATTAGAGCGTAATCGAAAACCGATTGTAGCTTCTACAATTTTTTGTTTCAATTTTTCTAAATTGTCTTTTTTCGTGAATGGAAAATCTAATTTCCGCAGAATATCTTCAAGTGATAATCTTTGGAGATTTAAACCATCCAGATACTTAATTGCTTCATCACGATCAGAAATGGTATTTAAAAAACTAATTACTTCATCCGCAGAAATTGCAGCAACGTCCTTATTCTTCTTCGGGATTTCTTTTTTATTAATTAGATCAAATTGAATTAATAATTCCCCAGTTTCAATTTTAGATATTTCTTCTTCAGAAAGCTTCTTTAGAAATGCTAAGCAAGTTTCCATTGCTAGTATATAAGGGTGTGATTTCTTTTTCATTTATAATGCTAGATTTTCAAATTCATCAACAAAATCTCTAATTTCTTCTGTGATATCGTCACGGTGTGTGTCTTGTAGCACCACCGGAACTCCATATTGTGGAGCATCTGCAAATAATGATTTATTATCCCTGATGAAGCTTTCAAACACGTTTATTCCCAAATCTCTCGTCTGTCTTATAAATGGTCGCTGGGCAGAGATTGGCTGACCACCATAAATCTGTATCATAGTAAAAATTACACCTAGAATTTGAGGATTAATTTCTTCTAATTCTTCGTCATCTTCTACCTCTCGGTAGTCATTGTATTCTTTTATTAGAGAATTTAAGCTTTTTTGCAGATAATCTATTCCCATAGTGGATAAGTAATCTGGCTTTGCAGGAATTAAAATTGAGTTGCTTGCCACAATTGCGTTTTTAGTCACAATGTTAAAGTTAGGAGGGCAATCAATTAAAACTATATCATATTCCGCCGTCAGCGTTTCAATTCCCTCGATTAATCTTCTATGCACTTTGAGAAAGTTCTGCTTCGTTTGTTGAAGATTAGCACCGCCTAATAACGTGGCTAACTCCAAATCTACATTGATTAATTCCAAGTGTGAAGCTATTAAATGCAACTCTCCATCATCACTGCTTATATAATCTCCAGCTTTAAGGTCGCTAATTATAAGACTGTTGAAATCTATACTTACTTTTTTTCGAGATGGTTTGAACCAATTCTTAATTGTCTTTGCTTCGGACAGATTATCCAACCAATAATCAGGTGTAACAAATGAGAATGTTAAACTTGCTTGTGGATCTAAATCTATTGCCAAGACTTTATATCCTTTTGATGCTAGTTCGCTAGCTAAGTTGGCAGTGATAGTAGTTTTACCTACACCGCCCTTGTAATTGATAACTGAAATAATCTCCATATTTTAGCGTTGAATTGGTTAATTAAATAAAATTGTAAAGGAATACAAACAAAAGTAACTAATAATACGGATAGATTATAATAATCTTTATCTGGAAGAAACTTGAACGCTCAATGCCTAATTTTTTTAAAGATAGGTCTACATCTGAAAAAGACCTTACAAAAAACAAGGAAGATCGAGATATTGAAAGGGAATAATGTTTTAGTATTGTTTTAGCAAAGAAAAAGCCCCGCAGTGAAATCCTTGCGGGGCTTGGGTTTTCTTGGTGGGCGATGAGGGATTCGAACCCCCGACCCTCTGGGTGTAAACCAGATGCTCTGAACCAACTGAGCTAATCGCCCTGATTGCGAGTGCAAATATAGACTGTTTTTTTATATCTGCAAATTATATTTACAAAAATTATAAAATTTCTGCGACTACAAATGTGCTTCCGCCAACATAGATAAAGTCAGATTCCGAAGCATTTTCTAGAGCGTTTTTGTAAGCTTCTGTAACAGAGTTGTATACTTTTCCATTGAGTCCGAATGATGTTGCTTTTTGCTGTAAAGTCGAAGCATCTAATCCGCGAGGAATATCAGGCCTGCAAAAATAATAAGTAGCGTTTTTTGGGAAGAGAGGCAACACATCGTCTAAATCTTTGTCATTTACAACTCCCAAAACCAAATGCAGCTTATCGAATTTTTGATTGTTGACCTGATTCATTACGATTTCAAGTCCATGTTTGTTGTGTGCCGTGTCGCAAATTACTTTTGGAACTTCTTTCAATTGCTGCCAACGGCCTTGCAGTCCAGTATTTTTGACCACATTCCAAAAACCATTTTTTATATTTTCTTCCGAAATTTGAAATTGGTTTTGAGATTGCAACACACGAATCGCCTGAAGTACCGTTTTTTTGTTCTGCTTTTGGTAATCGCCAAGCAAAACAGAAGGATAAGTTTCTTCAATCAGATCAGAAGCAAAGAAAATTTCGGATTGGGTTTCACTCGCTTTTTTCTCAAAAACAGGTTTTGTTTCGGAAGTGTATTCTCCGATGACAATTGGAGTTTTTGGCTTGATGATTCCCCCTTTTTCAAAAGCAATTTTTTCCATCGTATTTCCTAAAAACTGTACATGATCCATTCCGATATTGGTAATGACGGAAAGGAGAGGAGCAATAATATTTGTAGAATCTAATCGTCCGCCCAGACCGACTTCGATAATCGCGATATCGACTTTTTCTTGGCGGAAATAGTCAAACGCCAAACCGACGGTCATTTCGAAAAAGCTCAATTGGTTTCCTTCAAAAAAGGATTTGTTTTGAGCAATAAAGCTTACAACAAAATCTTCGGAGATGTCTGCTCCGTTAATCTTTATTCTTTCGCGAAAATCTTTTAAATGCGGAGAAGTGTATAATCCGGTCTTGTATCCCGCTTCTTGCAAAATCGATGCTAAAAAGTGCGAAGTAGAGCCTTTTCCATTGGTTCCGGCAATATGAATAGTTTTGATTTCCTTTTCAGGATTATGGAGGTGATTTGCTAATGAAATAGTATTGGTCAAATCTTCCTTGTAGGCAGAAGCGCCTTGTTTTTGATACATTGGTAACTGGTTGAACATCCAGTCTAAAGTTTCAGGATAGGTCATTTTTCAGAATTGAAAATGAGGAATGTATATCGTTAATAAGATAAATTATAAGTAATTGTGCCAACTTGCTTTTCAGCAGCATTACCGTCTTTTGACCAAGTAGTATTCATCGCAGCTCTCCTTGCTTGTTCTCGCAAACAAGCTGAAAGTACGGTTGTGCCTTTTGCGCCAGGAATCGCTTTGATAGTTTTCCCGTTTTTATCAACGGTAATTGTAACTACAATTTTGCCTCTTTCGGAGTCACAACTAATATCTGGTACTGGTTTGTCAAGAGCTCTACGATTTCCTAAATTATAACCGCCGCCTGTTCCTCCTCCAGAACCTGGCCCGCTTCCAGGGCCATTGCCTGGTCCGTTTCCAGGACCATTACCGCCGCCTGTTCCGCCTCCAGAACCTCCGTCGCCATAATAGTTGTTTGAATTTTTATCGCCGTTGAGTTTTCCTTTGTTTCCAGCAATGCCGTCGTCGCCATCGCCTCCTTTGTTATTTCCGCCTAAGATATTCGCAAGCGCATCATTAGTGGATTTTGAAGGTTTAGGTTTTTCAGGAACAACAACAGGCTTATCGGTTTTTTTAATTTCTGTTTTGACTGGCCTTTTGTTTTCAACCACAGAAACCGCATCTTCATCATCAGAAGCCTGCGTCAAAATATCTTCTTGAGCACTCGCGGATGATTGCGGAGCTGATTTTGCAGTCTGGCTTACTTTTAAAACCTCGCTCGTATAATCAGCTCCAGAACCAAACTCGCTGTCTCCAAAGTTTACAGTTACACCGCCTCCACCGCCACCGGCAAGTTCTTGGATTCTCTCTTCGGTAGCAAATTTTATTAAAATCAAAAGCAGGATGAAAATCACAAACAATACGGTTGTGATCGCCAACGACTTTTTTTGCTCTTCAGAAATGGTGTAACTCATAGCTTTAAAAAATTATTCTTGATAAAAGTATCATAAAGATAACGGAATTATTGAAAAAATGTTATCTGAACTACTATAATCAATAATTAGACCAACTGTTTCAAGGCAATCTCGAAAGCAGTCGCGCTGATGTTTTTCTTGTCAGAATTTAGAGCATGTGATTTTTGGATCGCATTTTTGATTATTTCAGAAGTATCGTTAAAGATAGCTTCATCAGTCATGTGAACTTTTTTCTCCATAAAATAAGCAAATACTCTGGCCATACCGCAGTTAGAGATAAAGTCAGGAATCAAGCTTACTTTTTTATCGGTCGCTTCCATAATTGGACCGAAGAAAATTTCTTTGTCAGCAAACGGAACGTTCGCACCGCATGAAATAACTTCTAATCCAGAAGCGGTCATATTGTCTAATTGTTCTTGAGTAACCAATCTTGAAGCAGCGCAAGGCGTGAAGATTTCTGCTCCGATAGTCCATATTTTTTGGTTGATTTCTTCAAAAGGAATCATATTGTCTGCTACCAGCTGGTTTCCGTTTTTGTTTACGAATAAGTTTCGGATTTCTTCAAAAGTAAATCCGTTTTCATTGATAACACCGCCGTTACGGTCGATGATACCCACAATTTTTGCTCCAGAATTAGCTAAGTAATAGGCTGCTGCTGAACCTACGTTTCCGAATCCTTGAACGATAGCTTTTTTTCCTTTGATGCTTCCGCCATAGATATCATAAAAATGACGTACTGCTTCGGCTACGCCAAAACCAGTAATCATATCGGCTACGGTATATTTTTGGTTGACATCTGGAGAATAAACTGGATTTTCAATCACTTTTACAACGCCTTGACGCAATTGTCCGATTCGGTTGATTTTATCAGCTTCAGTCGGTTTAAAATGTCCGTTGAAAACGCCTTCTTGCGGATGCCAAACACCACATTCTTCGGTCATCGGAATTACTTCGTGGATTTCGTCTACATTCAAGTCGCCTCCAGTTCCGTAATAGCTTTTCAACAACGGAGAAACGGCTTTGTACCATCTTTGCAAAACGCCTTTTTTTCTCGGATCGTTCGGGTCAAAGTTGATTCCGGATTTGGCACCGCCAATAGCAGGCCCAGAAACTGAAAATTTTACCTCCATAGTTTTTGCCAAAGAAAGAACTTCGTTCATGTCTAATCCTTTTCTCATTCTTGTTCCGCCACCTGCAGCACCACCGCGAAGCGAATTGATAACTGTCCAGCCTTCTGCCTCTGTTTCGGCATCTTTCCAGTTGAATACTATTTCAGGTTCTTTATTTTCAAATTTCTTAAGTAAATCTTTCATTATGTGTACTGTTTGTATGTATTGTTTTATTGGTTGCAAATATAGTTTTAAAGCTTCAAAAGAGCAAAGTTTTGAGAATCACAATCCTAAATTTAAGGCAAGAATATTTTTCCAGAACTGTGGTCGTGTTTGGCGCCAGTCACGCTTGCCAAGACGTTGATTTCGTCTCGCAATTTCAAAACGCCTAAGAGTCCGAAAATTAGCGCTTCCTTATATTGTATGGTTTTGTCGTCGGGAATTTCAAATGTCATTTGCGGAAGATGGAAGGCCATTCTTTCGAGCAAGAAATCATTATAAGCGCCACCGCCTGTCGCCAAAAGCCTTCCCGATTTTTTTGGAACGACCAAAGCGGTCTGGATTGCAATGTGTTCTACAAAAGTCCGCAATTTGTCTTCTAACGGAATCGGATGTTTTTCAATCATTGGAAGAACGATTGTCTTTACGAATTCAAAACCTAAAGATTTAGGATAGCTTTTTGAATAAAAATCAAGGGCATTCAGTTCTTGCAATAGTGCTTCGGAAACTTTTCCGCTTCGGGCTATTTTCCCCTTATCGTCATATTCCAATCCTGCTAGATTAGCATAATAATTAAGGACAGTATTTACGGGAGAAATGTCAAAGGCAATTCTAGTGTTGTTTTCTTCAAAAGAAATGTTTGAAAAACCGCCGAGATTTAGGCAGTAATCATAGTCTGAGAATAAGAATCGGTCGCCAATCGGAACAAGCGGAGCGCCTTGTCCGCCTAATTCAACATCCTGCACTCTAAAATCGCAGATTATTTTTTCTCCGACCAAGTTCGCAATGTTTGGAAGATTTCCAATCTGCAATGTGAAGCCGTTTTGTGGCTGATGCAAAATAGTATGCCCATGCGAACAGACTGCATCTAAATTTTCCAGTTCATTGTCTTTAATAAAGCTGGAAATCACGCTCCCTAATAATAAGGTATATTCTTTATTTAAGATATCGAGTTCTGCAGTTGAAAAATCCACTGCATTTTTAAGCCGGGCTATCCAATCTTCAGAATAAGGGATAGCGACGGCTTCTTTAATTTCAAAGCGCCATCGGTTCTCATGACGGCTAAGAAGGATATGGGCTAGATCGATACCATCTAAGGATGTTCCCGACATAACCCCGATAACGTTATAGTTTTCTTTGACCATAGCGCCAAAATTAGGCAATCTTATTGAAAATTTGATAATTAATATTTACATTTGGGCACAAAAAAACAACGAACGGCAAATAATACCTTTACAAATTATGGATTTTAAATTAACCGAAGAACACCTAATGATTCAGCAAGCGGCAAGAGATTTTGCTCAAGCAGAATTGCTTCCGGGTGTAATTGAAAGAGACGAACATTCAAAATTTCCGACAGAACAGGTCAAAATGATGGCTGAACTAGGGTTTCTAGGCATGATGGTTGACCCTAAATACGGAGGTGCTGGATTGGATAGCGTTTCTTATGTTTTGGCAATGAAAGAAATTGCAAAAGTAGACGCTTCGGCAGCCGTAGTAATGTCTGTTAACAACTCTTTAGTTTGTGCAGGTATTGAAAAATATTGCAACGAAGAGCAAAAGCAAAAATATCTTGTGCCGTTGGCAAAAGGTGAGGTAATTGGTGCCTTCTGCCTTTCTGAACCAGAAGCAGGAAGCGATGCGACATCTCAAAAAACAACAGCAATCGACAAAGGTGACCATTATCTTTTAAATGGTACAAAAAACTGGATTACGAATGGAGCTACTGCTTCAACGTATATCGTAATCGCTCAAACTGATATTGAAAAAGGACACAAAGGAATCAATGCTTTTCTTGTTGAAAGAGGATGGGCTGGATTCGAGATCGGTCCGAAAGAACAAAAAATGGGAATCCGCGGATCTGATACACATTCATTAATGTTTACAGATGTAAAAGTTCCTAAAGAAAATAGAATCGGAGAAGATGGTTTCGGATTCAATTTTGCCATGGCAGTATTGAACGGAGGAAGAATCGGAATTGCTTCTCAAGCTTTAGGAATTGCTTCCGGAGCTTATGAATTGGCTTTGAAATATTCAAAAGAAAGAAAAGCTTTCGGCAAGGAAATTTCCAAACACCAAGCCATTGCTTTCAAATTGGCCGATATGGCAACGCAGATCAGCGCGGCAGAAATGTTGTGTATGAAAGCAGCTTGTGAAAAAGATGCTGGACAAGATATTTCTCAGTCGGGTGCGATGGCAAAATTATTTGCTTCTCAAACAGCAATGGATACCACTATTGAAGCGGTACAAATCCATGGTGGTAATGGTTACGTAAGAGAGTATCATGTAGAAAGAATGATGCGTGATGCAAAAATCACTCAGATTTATGAAGGTACATCAGAAATACAAAGAATTGTAATTTCTAGAAGTATCTTGAACGGATAATTTCAATGACATTGGCTTGGCCAAATATAAAAATCCAGCAATTTCTGCTGGATTTTTTTTGGAACAGATTATTTTTAAATACTATCTTTATCTCATGAGTCAGAAGCCGAGATCGTTAAAAGGTAAAGTTATTGTTGGTTATCTATTGCTTTTTGCAATAGCCGTTTTGTCTATTTGGTTTGTCTATTCTGAAATCTTAAAAATAGCAACTCCTAATAAAGATGTCACTGCTGACAATCAAAAGATTATCCGAATTAGTAATGCTATTGCGAGCTTGTATGCTTCTGAATCGGCGGGAAGAAATTCTATATTGACAGGTTCAAGAGCCGATTATAACGAATACAATAAGCTTCTTGATAGCGTAAAGTCTGAAATCGAAGCGATAAAATCCGAAGCAGACAAAATACAACTTGCTAAGCTGGATACGATACAATATCTGCTTCAGAAAAAGAAAAATAGCATCAATGAAATTATAAAATTCCAAAATTATGTTGATGAAAAATCAACTTTTAAGAGAGCGGTACGGAAAATTTATAATACCAAAGATTCGCTGGTCAAAAAAATAAAGCCGGTTAAGTTTTCCGGCCGACAGCAGTATAGGGCCTTTTTAAATGAAGTCCTTACGAAAAAGCAATTAGATTCTTTGAGCAGATTGCCGCTTTCGAATGATTCGCTTACTATGGCATTTGAAGGGGTGCTGACAAAACTGCTTATAAAAGATAATAAACTGCACTATGAGCTGTTTGAGAAAGAACAAAAAATGCTGGATGAGAACCGTTTTATTTCTGATCAGCTAAGAACGGTTCTTTCGTCTCTTGAAAAGCAGATATTGCAGAAATCGTATGCAAAAATCAATGAATCCAAACACGCAATTGATAATACCATCCAAACCATTGCCTGGGTGGGAGCCATAACTTTTTGTTTGCTGATTCTTTTTGCCTACATCATTATTAGGGATCTGACTATCAATCAAAATTATAGGAACCAGCTCGAGGTTTTGAATGCTGAAAAAGAAGATTTGTTACGAAGCAAGATGATGCTTTTGGCAACAGTAACTCATGACATACAAACACCTTTAGGAAGCGTTATCGGCTTTTCGGACTTGTTAAAAAATACAGAGATTAATCCAAAGCAACAACAGTATCTCGACAATATAAAACATTCTTCCAATTATATATTAAAGCTTGTCAACGACTTAGTCGACTTCTCAAAACTTGAAAATGACCGTATTACTATAGAAAAGATCAGCTTTAATTTTAAAGATTTGATAGAAAGTACCTGCAAGCCGTTAGAGCCAAACGCCGAAAATAAAGATATCGAGCTGAATTGGGATGTAGAAGAAGCGCTTGATGATAATTTTGTTTCGGATCCGTATAGATTGAAACAGATATTGACCAATCTGGTTTCGAATGCGATAAAATTTACGCAAGAAGGCTCTGTTGAGGTCTTGGCGAAGATTGAAGCAAACAATATCGTGGTTTCGGTTATCGATACAGGAATCGGGATTGCCAAAAACAAGCAAAAAGCTGTTTTTAAGGAATTTACGCAAGCGCATGCAGGAATCGAGAAGAAATTCGGTGGAACCGGTTTGGGCTTGACAATTGCTAAAAGAATGCTATACCTTTTAGACGGTAGCATTGTGTTGGATAGTGAGGAAAACAAAGGATCGATATTTACGATTACTATTCCGGCCATCAAGTCGGGAATAAAAGCAGTAGAGGAAAGCGTGTCGATTTTAGATTCCGAAACGGAATTTTTACGAGACAAAAGAATCTTGATTGTTGATGATGATGCGATGCAGCTTTCTTTGATGAAAGAAATTTTCTCGAATTATCCGGTATCAATAACCACGTTGGTTGATGCTTCTAAAGTAAGAAATTTGCTGGAGCATGAGCATTTCGATTTGGTCTTGAGTGATATTCAGATGCCGAATATCGACGGATTTGAATTGGTAAGGATTATCAGGAATAATAACAGTCCAGAAGTAGCATCTATTCCTGTGATTGCCTTGTCTGGCAAAAGAAATCTGAATCCAGAAGATTTTACAAGCAAAGGATTTACAGCTTTTCACCCAAAGCCATTGCGATTGGAAGAACTGCTTCTTTTGATGAAATCTATTTTCAATGGAAAGCCGATGGATGTTGCCGTTCAGGTGACCAATGCCAAAAAGGACGAGAAATTGTTTGATTTGTCCAGCTTGAACAAGTTTACGCAAAACGATCCTGTTTCTTTAAAGCTAATTGTCGATACGTTTATAACCAGCGTTGCCGAAAATTCAGAATCATTGCGAACAGCAGTTGCGGAAATGAACCATCAAAGAATGGCTGAAATAGCGCATAAGATGATTCCGATGTTGAAACAGATGGAAGTTTATACAATTTCAGATTTGCTGGAGCCGATAGAAGACCAAACTTTAGGGTATGACAAAGAGGACTTGGAAAAGTATGTCGAAGTCATTTTCCAAAAACTATCGGTACTAATTTCAGAGCTTGAAAAGGAAATTAACTAAAGGTCTATACTGTATAATTTCAGCTTGTTGTAAAGCGTTTTTCGGTCTATATTCAAAAGTTTTGCCGCCTTGGTTTTGTTGAAACCTGCTTTTTCCAAAGCAGAGCGAATTGCAGATTCTTCATTTTCTTTTGAATAATACGAAACAGCATTTTCTTGCTCAATAGCCGAACGCATTTCTTGAGGCAAGACATCAATAGGCACTGAATTGGTTTTGGTAAGCAATACGGATCGCTTGATGGTGTTTTTCATCTCGCGAAGATTTCCTGGCCAGTCATAATTCATAAACAGTTCAATGACTTCGTCATCAAAGCCTTCAATGTCTTTTTCCAAATCTTCATTGGCCAAAGCTAAAAAGTGATGTGCAAACACCATGATGTCATGTTTTCTTTCGCTTAATCTAGGAGCTTGGATGCAAAATTCATTGAGCCTATGATATAAGTCTTCTCTGAAATCGCCACGCTTAACAGCTTCTGATAAATCTTCGTTTGTAGCCGCAATGACCCTGATATCTACTTTGATTTCGTGATTGCTGCCGACAGGTTTTACTTTGCGTTCCTGCAAAGCACGAAGCAGTTGGATTTGGACTTCATACGAAAGGTTTCCGACTTCATCCAAAAATAAGGTACCTCCATTGGCTGCCTCGAAATGGCCCGTCTTGTCATTGATAGCTCCCGTAAAAGAACCTTTTATATGTCCGAAAAACTCGCTAGAAGCCAATTCTTTTGGAATGGCACCGCAATCTACTGGAATAAAAGGCTTGTCTTTTCGCTTGCTTTGCGTGTGTATGGTATGTGCAATATATTCTTTTCCCGTACCACTGTCGCCAATAATCAGTACTGACATATTGGTTGGCGAGACAAGGCTGATGTATTCGTGTAATTGGTTTGAAGTAGAGCTTATCCCTTTCACAAAAGCAAGATCAGTAGTTTCTTTCTTTTCGCTTTTTGTGGCAACAGGTTCCGGTTTTTCAGCTCTCTTTTTTAAAGATTGTTCAATGGTATGAAGAATCTCGTCAGGATTGATTGGCTTTCCGACATAATCATAAGCTCCCATTTTCATGGCGCTTACGGCTGTTTTGATATCAGTATAACCCGTCATCAATACGACTTGGGTTTTGAAAGAAGTTTCTTTGATGGATTTTAGGATCTGGATGCCGTCGCTATCTGGCAGTCGGATATCCGTCAAGACCACATCGAAAACTTGATTTTTTATTGCTTCTTCTGCTTCTCTGGCAGTAAAAGCATTGGTAACATCATAACCTTTTTTTTGTAAAAAGGTTTTCAGCATTACGCAAAAAGACGTGTCATCATCAATCACCAAAATTTTCGAACTCATAAGACAGGGGTGTAGTAATGTTTTTCACAAATTTAAAATTTTAAACCAATTTTAAGTGTTAATATATGTTATAATATAAAAACAATAAAGGAGATGCCCCCACATCTCCTTTAATATTGCGAAGAATATAAATTCTTCCTTCAACAAACTTAACTTAAACTATGCTTCTTTTATAAACTCACCTTTTGACGTGAAGTATGCAGTTACAGTTTTATCATCTTTTGACAGAATCAATTTGTACTCTCCATCATCAGCTACGTGAGCTTCCTTTATTGTATATCCACCATATTTTGAACTGATGGTTTTTAACGCATCAGCTGGAATAGCAGATGGTTCAATTGGTTTATATTGTTTTTCCTGGATAACGGAAATTTCAGTTGTCGTTTTTTCTGATGCCGTAGCGTTTATTCCAAAACCTAATACTAATGCGGCTAATATTAAAATCTTTTTCATAACAATTTTATTTGTGGTATTGTGTTGTGTTTCTTTTTCGATTAGTTAATAGAAATAAATGTGCCATTACGTGAAAGGTAATGCTGATTATGTTTAAATATCTGATAATCAATGGTTTTTGTTTGTTTTTATTTTTTGTTGCTAATGGGGAATTTGTGTAATTGTGTGGAAATCGAACAGAAAAAGTGTGGAATTCAACAAATTTAATGGCGTTTTGAGAATGTGGAATCGCTGATATCAGATATAAAAAAATGCAAAATGACACCTTTGTGCTCTATGTTTAGAAAAATGCGATATAATTGTCTCCTTATTTATCCTTTACAGATTCTCAATTATTGCCGTATTTTTTTTACTTTAGCCAAAGCCAACCCGTCAATTATAGATCGATGATTAAAAAAATAGTTTCTCTGTTTTTTTTGTGCGCCCTAGTAAGCTGCAAATCAAATTCCCCAGTTGTTGCTTATAAAGTAGAGCAACAGTCAGTCGCTAAAACATTAGAGTTTCTTGCTTCCGACGAACTGCAAGGGAGAGCTGCGGGTTCCCCCGGAATTGATAAGGCGGCCCAATATCTTGAAAAAGTTTTTTCAGAGAATTCGATCAAGCCGTATTTCTCCACTTATAAAGATACACTTTCCAACTATCCTAAAACCACTTATAATATTGTAGGTTATTTGGAAGGAACCGATCCTAAGCTTAAAAAAGAATTTGTAGTGGTCGGTGCCCATTATGATCATATCGGTTTGGCGGAAAAGGCAATTAACGGAGATAATATAAATAACGGAGCAAACGATAATGCTTCTGGAACTACAGCGGTAACTGAAATCGTTAAATATTTCGGTAAGACAAAATCGAATAAAAGAAGCATTCTTTTCGTGTTCTTTTCTGCCGAAGAAGAAGGACTGCTAGGTTCAAAGCATTTGGCTAAAAAGCTGAAAGAAAAAAACTTTAATATTTATACGATGTTGAATTTTGAAATGATCGGAGTTCCTATGAAACGTGATTTCACGGCCTATATTACAGGTTATGGAAAATCCAATATGGCTTCAAAATTCAATGAGTATTCTGGCAAAAATCTGATTGGGTTTGTACAGCAAGAACTGACCTATAGGTTGTTTATGGCTTCTGATAATTATCCGTTTTTTACAGAATTCAATATTCCAGCCCAGACAGTTTGTACTTTCGATTTTGAGAATTTCGACTATTATCACCAAGTACAAGATGAGTTTAAGCTAATGGATACAGCCCACATGACTTCCTTTATCCAAGACATGCTGCCGGTAATCGAAAAAATGGCAAATACTTCTACAAAGGAAATTACCCTAAAAAAATAATGAATGCGGTCCGAAAGGGATCGCGAGTTTAATTGAAATGAAAAACATCATCATAACAGGAACAAGCAGGGGAATCGGTTACGAATTAGCCTTGCTGTTTGCAAACGCAGGACATCAAGTTTTGGCAATTTCTCGAAAAACGCCACAGGCACTTTTAGAAAATAAAAACATTACTTACTTGTCTGTTGATTTATCAATTGAAGAAGATCTAGCAAAAATCGAAAATTTCCTTTCTTCTGCGTGGAAGCAAGTCGATGCAATAGTTCATAATGCAGGAGCGCTATTGCTAAAGCCATTTTCAGAAACTTCTACTCAAGATTTCGAGAAGATTTATAAGGTAAATGTTTTCGGAGTTGCTTCGCTGACACGAATTTCTTTGCCTTATCTGAAACCAGGAAGCCATGTCGTGACCATCAGCAGCATGGGCGGAATACAAGGAAGCATGAAGTTTGCCGGCCTTTCTGCCTACAGTTCTAGTAAGGGAGCAGTAATAACACTTTCGGAACTGCTTTCAGAAGAATATAAAGAAAGAGGAATCTCGTTTAATGTTTTGGCATTAGGCTCAGTACAGACAGAAATGCTTGCGGAAGCCTTCCCAGGATATCAAGCTCCGCTTTCGGCAAAAGAAATGGCAGATTATATTTATGATTTTACCTTAAAAGGGAATAAGTTTTATAATGGCAAAGTCTTGCAGGTTTCTTCATCGACTCCTTAATTTGTTGTAAAAAGAAATAGCAACCTTTTTGGTGTCTATAAAAGTAATTACTTCTATTTTTTTACCCTTATCGACAATATTGAAGGTTATTTTATGCTCTTCTATTTCCTGTGGACTATTTAGTGCGCAAACAATACGAGAACCTTCGATTTCGATTTTGAATTGTATCGGAAAAGGATTATTGTTTACAATTCTCAAATCTTTGTAGCCATAAACTACAGTAGCATCGGCACCCAAAGGAGTGAACCGTTCTTCTTCTGAATAGATATCGACGGAATGATTGTGCCTTTCCAATATCTTAAGATTGGCTTTCAATGCCGTATGATAGATGATTCCCGAAAGCTGGCAGAGTCCGCCGCCGACTTCTTCGGAAATTTTTTGGTTTACGATATTCCGCCCTTTTTTAAATCCGTTTCTTTCCGAAGGATTTCCAACTGTTTTCCAAAAAGAAAATAATTCGTTTGGGAGGACGCAAATCTCATTAATAGCTTTTGAAGCCAGCTGCAGGTTGTGGATTTTGTTTTCTAAAAAAGTTCCTTTTTTTATTTCCTGCTCGGTTGTGATTGAGAAGCCAGAAATATTTTCTAGTGGTCTTTTTTTGGCAAAACGATTTTTAGAAATAAATTCTAGATCAGTAATATACCTTTTTAGTATTTTGAATTTTAGCTTTACGACCGTCGGGATAAGTCTTTTCGCATTCATGTTTTTTCTAATTCAATAATGAGGTAAGAAGAATACTCTTTGAGAAAGGTCTTGCAAAAAAAAGTATCGATCTTTTGCAATAAGGGTCGGGTAGAAGAAGGAAACCGATGGATAGGAAAAAAAAGAATTCCCTGACGGTGCTTTATCTTCCAATTCGATTCGATCAAGTTTTCTATGTCTTTTATTGAAAAATCATTAGCGCCATGCCAGCCTCCGTTTTTGTATTTGAACAGTCTTCTTCTCTTTTTAGAAGGAAAGTCGAAAATCAACCGGCCTTCTTTTTTTAATTTTTGATGTGATTCTTGAAGAAATTCATTAACGATTGCCTTGTCAAGATGCATTAATACATGAAAAGAAAATATGACGTCAAAAAAAGCATCGGGATATGGAATTTCAGAAACACTGCCCAATCTGATTTCTTTATCTGAAAATTTGCTTTTTGCAACTTCAATCATTCTTGGACTAATGTCAGCGCCATGGGTTGCATAATCTAAAAATCTTCCTGTTCCGCAACCTAAATCCAAGATGTTGTAGGAATCAAGAAGAGGCAAGTTCTTTTTCAAGTAGGCTCTTTCTTGAGAATCGATATAAGTGCCATACGAATTCCCAAACCTATTCTGATCATAAGTTGATGCTAATTCATCATAATATATTTTTATTTCTTCAATCATATCATAAATGTATAGCATTTCTACCAAAAATAAATAAATTTGTAATAATGAGTGAAGTTTTGTCAAAATATCTCCCTGAACACGCTGTCGAGCCGTGTTTCGAGTTAATTAAAGCCAACGAAGTCCATCTAAAAATTGTCAATGAACGTATGACACGCCATGGCGATTATAGGAAAGGAACTAGTGGCAAACATGAAATCACTATAAATTCCAGCCTGAATAAATATAAATTTCTCATGACTTTGATTCATGAAATAGCGCATTTGGTCGCTTTTAAGAAGTTTGGCAGGAATATCAAGCCTCATGGCAATGAATGGAAATATACCTTTCAGCAATTGATGGTTCCTTTTATACGCCCTGAAATTTTCCCAAGCCATATATTGCCACTGATGGCAAGGCATTTTAGGAATCCGGCAGCAAGCAGCGACACGGATGCGACCTTGTCTTTGGCCTTAAAACAATTTGACGAAGGAAACGATAAGAATTATATATTTGAGATACCTTATGGGAGTTTGTTTAGAATCCATAACGGAAAAATATTTAAAAAAGGAGCTCAAAGGATCAAACGGTTTGAATGCCTAGAAGTAAGTTCAGGAAGGATTTATTTATTTAATCCGAATGCAGAAGTAGAGCTTTTGCCCAGCTGATGTTAAATGTTAATTAAACCATTTTGATTTAAGTTTAGAATTAAGAATATTTACATAGATTGTAAAAATATAATCCAAAGATGAATAAGAATTATTTTGCCATACTAATGGCTGGTGGCGTTGGCTCTCGATTTTGGCCAGTGAGCACTAGCGAATTTCCAAAGCAGTTTCACGATATGCTAGGGACAGGGGAAACCCTTATCCAAAAAACATTTAGTAGGTTATCCAAGCTTATTCCGGCAGAAAATATTTTTATCCTGACAAACGAAAAATACAATGATTTGGTCTTGGCTCAACTTCCTGAAGCCAAACAAGAACAGGTTTTGCTGGAGCCAGCAATGAGAAATACGGCGCCTTGTATTTTATACGCTTCCTTAAAAATAAAAAAAATAAATCCGGATGCCGTAATGGTTGTAGCTCCAAGTGACCATTGGATTGAAGATGAAGGAGCATTCATAAACGATCTTCAGGTTGCTTTTGACTTTTGCGAAAAAGATAATGCCTTAATGACTCTAGGTATACAGCCGACTTTCCCTAATACAGGTTTTGGTTATATTGAATATGATAAATCGGATGAAAATTCGATAAAAAAAGTAAGCCAATTTAGAGAAAAACCAGATTATGAAACCGCTAAAGAGTTTTTGAAAAGCGGAAATTTTCTGTGGAATGCGGGCATATTTATTTGGAGCGTAAAATCAATTATCCAAGCCTTTGAAATTTTTCAGCCACAGCTGTATAGCTTATTTATGAAAGGCTATGAAAACTATAATTCTGATTTGGAAAAAGTCTTTATCGAAGAGAATTATGCCGATGCGGAAAATATTTCTATCGATTATGCGGTTATGGAAAAAGCATCAAATGTATTTGTGCTTCCGGCTACTTTTGATTGGAATGATTTGGGTACATGGGGTTCTCTGTATGAGAAACTTCCTAAAGATAATCAGTTGAACGCTGTTATTAACGCTACAGTTTTTCTAGAAAATGCCTCAAATAATATCATCCGAACTGATGCGAAGAAATTGATTGTTATTGACGGACTGAATGATTATATAATCGTAGATAGAGAAGACGTATTACTGATTTATCCAAAGGATAAAGAACAAGAGATAAAACGAATTACAGCGATTATAAATAAATAAAAAAAGCCTGCTTCTGCAGGCTTTTTTTATTTATTGTTGTTTTCTTCTTCATCAGCATCAGCCAAAAGACTTTCCCTGACTTTTTTGAATAGGTCTGATGAGTAGACAAATTCAACGATAGATTTGTTCTTAGTCTCTAAAATTTCTTCGTTGTTTCCTTCCCATTCTTTCAGTCCGTTTTTTAAGAAGACGATTTTTTCGCCAATCTGCAAGACGGAGTTCATGTCGTGCGTATTTATGACCGTAGTCATATTGTATTCTTTCGTAATTTCTTGGATCAGGACATCAATAAGGATAGAGGTTTCTGGGTCTAATCCTGAGTTTGGCTCATCACAAAAAAGATATTTCGGATTGTTTACAATAGCTCTTGCAATAGCAACACGCTTTTGCATACCTCCAGAAATTTCAGAAGGAAATTTTTTATTGGCATCCACAAGATTAACTCTTTCTAGTACTTGATTGACGCGATCTCGGATTTCATTCTTTTTCTTGTTGGAAAACATTTTTAGCGGAAAGCCAACATTTTCTTCGACGGTCATGGAATCAAAAAGAGCGCTTCCTTGGAAAACCATTCCGATTTCTGTTCTTAATTCTCGTTTTTCATCTGGAGTCAATTCCGAATAAATTCTTCCGTTGAAAGAGATAGATCCTTCGTCTGGAGTGTGAATTCCAAGTAATGTCTTAAGCAAAACGGTTTTTCCAGAGCCGCTTCGTCCGATAATAAGATTGGTTTTTCCAGCCTCAAAAGTGGTGGAAATCCCTTTTAAGATTTGTGAATCGCCAAACGATTTTTTTATGTCTTTTACTTCGATCATGAGCTTAAAAGTAATTGTGTTAATATAAAGTTCATGAGAATAACCACGACACTCGTCCAAACAAATGAAACCGTACTCGCTTTACCTACTTCTAAAGCACCACCTTTCATGTAGTAACCATGAAAAGAAGGAATTGTTGCCAAGATAAAGGCGTACACCATTGTTTTTATAAACGCGTACACAATGTGAAACGGAATAAAATCGGTTTGTAATCCGGTAATAAACTCATCGCTAGAGGTCAGGTCGCCATAAACAGAAGCCATATAGCCCCCTAAAATTCCTAAGAACATACTTAATGCAATTACGAACGGATAAAGCATCAAAGCAGCTATTTTTGGGAAAACTAAGTAGTTTAGCGAATTTACTCCCATAACTTCTAAAGCATCAATCTGCTCCGTAACCCTCATTGTTCCAATACTGGAAGTAATGAAAGATCCTACTTTTCCGGCCATGATGATTGAAATAAAAGTAGGCGCAAATTCTAATATTACAGACTGCCTTGTGGCAAAAGCAATCAAGGTTTTTGGAATCAGCGGATTGGTCAAGTTTAAGGCAGTTTGTATCGCAACAACGCCACCAATAAAGAAAGAGATAAAAGCAACGATTCCTAAAGATCCGATAATCAAATCGTCTATTTCTTTTAAGATCAGCTGCTTCATATAGGACCATTTTGTCGGTTTATTGAAGATTTCCTTCAACATGATAAAATAGCGGCCTATTTGGGTTAAGTATCGAATTATCATTATACGTTTCTAAATTATGGCTAAAATACGAAATTTGTTATGAGTTGCTGGTTATGGATTATGAGTTTTTTTGAGAAACTGCTAAATAGATAAAAGCGATTGGACTAAAGATAGTCATGAAAATGGTAACGTACCATTAAATTAACTTTTCCTTCATTTTTTTCAGGCGGTAGCTTCTAATAAACCGGGCTTGTTCTTCTGTTACCAAAAGAGGCTTTTTTGCCGTTTTTGCCTTTAGAAAACCTTTGATGTAGTCAAAAAACAAGAAAGGTTTTTTCTTAAGCATTGCTAATTTAGCCGAAGCAATTGCCGTAATCAGAAAACCATACCCTAAACTATAGAAAGCTTCGCCTTGTTTATAGCGGGCAGTTTTGTTGTAGTTAGCTCCAGTCGGTTTGAGATGCTTAACTTTTAAGGAGGCATCGGTTACTACTTTCCAGCCGTAGAATTTGCAAAGCAGTTCGTCTACAGTGTCCCAGCCCATAGCAGGCTTTAGAGTCCCGATTTGTAGAAAGCATTCTTTTCGATATGCTTTAAAAGCGCCACGTATATGATCTTTGTCGGTAAGGTTTTCAAGTATCCAATCACCGTTTTTCTCGATATAGGCAAATCCTCCGGCCATGCCGATTTTTGAGTCCGATTTGAAAATAGTGATAATCGTTTCGAAATAATTTGCTGGCAGAATCAAGTCAGCATCTAGTTTTACGATTACATCATAATTTTCGTCCAACGTTTCATATCCTTTGTGAAAAGCCTGGATGACCTTGCTTCCAGGAAGATGGATGGCTTCAGAAGTTCTTTTTACCAGATGTATGAAAGGATATTTTGCAGCAAATTCTTGAACTATTTCTGATGTCTTGTCTGTCGAATTATCATCAACCACCACGACTTTTGTAGGCAGCAGTGTTTGTTCTGCCAATGACTGTAAGGTCAGAGCGATAAAAGCTTCTTCGTTATGCGCTGGAATGACGATATAATAGTTCATAATGAATTATGAATTATGAATTATGAATTATGAATTTTCTCGGCATAGACAATATAATATCTGTTCGTGAATCTTCGCAATAAAGGTCTGATTCCAAATTTCTTGACTGGATTTGTCCATTTTTGCCTGTCGATTATTTTCCAGCCTGTTTTTTCCAACAGCCAGTCAAGCTGCCAATCCTCAAATTCGTGATAATGGCGGTCCCACATATCAGTTTTGCTGCGATAGGCCGGTGAAAACCAAAGACGCAACGGTATAGAAATAAATAGTTTGTCGGATTTTATATTTTGTAATACGGTATAAGGATTCAGCAGATGCTCGAATATCTCAAATGCTGTTATTACAGTATAGTGTTGTCCCTGAAGTGCAGTCTGATTATCATCTAGATCTTCGCCTGTCGTGTTTAGAACTTTAAAACCTTCCTCTTTCATGATTTTTGAGAATGGATTTTCTACTCCTAAATCAAGGATTGTTTCTGAAGAAGTAATATGCTTGTTTAAAAAATCCAGCGTATGCTTGAATCTTTTGTTAGGAAATGTTTTTTCGTACATCGTGTTTCAAGTTTAAGGTTTCAAGTTTTCAAAGTATTGCAATGACAGCTTGAAACCTGAAACTGGAACTTTTTATAATCTATAAGTAAATGCGTTGACATTCATTCCTGCGCCAACGGATGCAAAGATAATAACATCTCCCTTATGAAGTTTCTGATTTTCGATTTTTCCTTTCATTAAAAGGTCATATAAGGTAGGGACCGTTGCAACGCTGCTATTGCCAAATTTATGGATGCTCATCGGCATAATATCTTTGGGCGGCGTTTGTTGGAATAATTTGTAAAAACGGTGAATTATCGCTTCGTCCATTTTTTCATTGGCCTGGTGTATAAGAATCTTTTTGACTTCAGAAATATCAATGCCGCTTTTCTCAAGGCAGCTTTTCATGGCACATGGAACTTGGCTCAATGCAAATTCATAGATTTTTCGGCCGAACATTTTGATATAACGTACGTCTGGATCCAAATCTTTATTATAGGATTCTCCGAAATACAAGTAGTTGGCTTCTTCATATGCAAACGTGGCACTTTCATACGATAATATTCCTTCGCTATCTTCCGTGCCTTCTACAATGGTCGCTCCGGCACCATCGGCATAAATCATCGAATCGCGATCATGCGGATCGATAACTCTTGAAAGCGTTTCGGCTCCAATTACAAGGCAGCGTTTGGCCATTCCTGATTTGATGTAAGCATTAGCTTGGAGCGTACCTTCAATCCATCCCGGACATCCGAAAAGAATATCATAGGCCACGCATTTCGGATTTTTAATCTGAAGCCTATGTTTGACTCTTGAGGCCAAACTCGGAATCATGTCTGACTGAATTTTGCCGTGTTTTACATCTCCAAAATTATGCGCAAGTATGATATAGTCAATTGTTTCAGGGTCAATTTTTGCATCTTCTATGGCACGTTGTGAGGCCAAAAAAGCAATGTCGGAAGCAAGTAATTCGTCGTCGACATAGCGACGTTCTTCTATTCCGGTAATATCTTTAAATTTTCCAATAATGACTTCTGTAGAATGAGACAAAGGCGTTCCATCTTCACTTAGAAAAACATGCTTATCAAAATCTTGGTTTGTTATTTTGATTTCTGGAATGTAACTGCCAGAACCAATTATTTTTATATTCATCTTGAAAGTTTATAGATTATGCTAATGTATTAAAAATTAATGGGCCGACAACAAAAAATGCTATGCGTGCATATAATTATGATATCGTCATTTTTTTGAAAGAATATTAATGATATGCTTTTATTTTATGCTGATTTGTGTAATTTAATCTGCATAACGGTCGAAATGGATAAAGCTTTGGTTTTAATTCGTTCCGAATTTTCTCCTGAAAAGTTTTCATCAACAGTCAAATTAAAGGTAGTAAGCCATGTTTTGAAGTGTTCAGGCGTTAAATTTGACTTTTTATTGAGGTCTAAGTGAAGTTGGAGTACGTTATTTTTATAATTGCCTTTGCCAAACAAGCTCAGGTTCCAGAAATCTGTAATAATAGGAAGGTGTTCTTCAAGGTTTATTTTGGCGATGTCGGTAAATAAGTAGCTTATCGTGTTGTCTTTAAGTAATTTGGTGTAGAATTTGGACATTAACATTACTAAATCCTCACGATTTTCAATATCTTTTATCATGTTTTTTCGGAAAAGTTTAAAATTAGGTTAATATCTTGAGGATTAAAAAATAAATTATGTTTTTTTTGTAAGTAAAAATGTTATATTTGGCGCCAAAATCAACAATTAACTTAGAAAAAATGAAAAAAAGTATTTTATTACTGATGTTGTTAATGACCTCCTCATTAATTTTTGCACAAACTGACAAAATCTTCAAGCACAATGGGGAAACTGTTAATGGAAAAGTAATCCGTTTGGATGAATATGTTATCGTGTTTAAATATGATGGTGAAGATGCAGAAAATTCTATTGGTAAGTATGCCATTGAAAAAATCGTTTACGGAAAAAGCGGAAGAGTAGAAGAGGTTTCTGAAAAAATTATCGTGAACTCTGAAAAAGATTGGGAAAAAGTCGTAATCCTAGAAGAGAAATCGTATATCGCTGGATTGAAAAAAGGCGAAGAAGTTAGAGGAAAAACAGGTCTAATTAACTTCCAAACAGGAAATACAGGAGATAAAAAAGCAGAGAAAAAACTAAAAATGGAAGCGGCCAAACTTGGATGTCCTTTTATTTTATTAACTGCTGACAAGACTACTGTTGGAGCTAGCTCAAATTCATTAGGTGGCTCTCAAGCTATCAAAAAAGGAGTAGCTTACAAATACTAATATAAGTTTTCTTAATAAATCAAATGCCTCGAGAAATCGGGGCATTTTTTTATGCTGTAATTTTTTATGTTCAGATATAAAAAAACCGATAGCTTTTAAACTATCGGTTTTTATCGATCTATTTTAAGGAATTAACTTTCCATATAAGCTTCTATCGGAGCGCAAGAACAAACCAAATTTCTGTCTCCATAAGCATCATCAACTCTGCGAACTGATGGCCAGAATTTATTCTCAGCAATATATTCTAATGGAAAAGCTGCGTCTTCTCTTGTATATGGGAAATCCCAAGTGTCTGCCGTTAGCATTGCCAATGTATGAGGAGAATTTTTCAAGACGTTATTTTTGTCGTCAGCAGAAGCGTTCTCGATTTCTTTTCTGATGGAAATCATCGCATCGCAGAAACGGTCTAATTCTTCTAAGTTTTCACTTTCTGTAGGCTCAATCATCAAAGTTCCAGCTACAGGGAAAGAAACTGTCGGAGCATGGAAGCCGTAATCCATCAAACGTTTTGCAATGTCTGTTACTTCAATTCCTTTTTCTTTAAACGGACGGCATTCGATAATCATTTCGTGAGCCGCACGTCCCATTTCTCCAGAATATAAAGTCGCATAATGACCGTTTAATCTTTCTTTGATATAATTGGCATTCAAAATAGCATGATGTGTTGAACTTGTCAAGCCTTCAGCACCAAGCATTGTGATGTATCCGTAAGAAATCAAGCAAACCAAAGCAGAACCCCAAGGTGCTGCAGAAATTGCCGTGATTGCGTTGTCGCCTCCTGTTGCAATTACTGGATTTGTTGGCAAGAATTCTACCAAGTGTTTTGCAACACAGATTGGTCCAACTCCAGGTCCGCCTCCTCCGTGAGGAATGGCAAACGTTTTATGTAGGTTCAAGTGGCAAACATCAGCACCAATTGTTGCAGGATTTGTCAATCCAACTTGTGCGTTCATGTTGGCACCGTCCATATAAACTTGACCTCCATTTTCGTGGATAATTTTTGTCACCTCAATAATAGATGCTTCGTATACCCCGTGAGTCGATGGATAGGTTACCATCAAACACGCCAAGTTATCTTTATATTGGATTGCTTTTGCTCTTAAATCTTCAACGTCAATATTTCCGTTTTCAGATGTTTTTGTTACCACAACATGCATTCCTGCCATTGTTGCCGTTGCTGGGTTTGTTCCATGAGCCGAAGCTGGAATCAAAGCGATATTTCTGTGTGATTCGCCTCTTGACTGATGGTACGCACGAATAACCATCAAACCTGCATATTCGCCTTGAGCACCAGAATTAGGCTGTAAAGTTGTACCGGCAAAACCAGTCACAACGTTTAACTGCTCTTCTAATTTTTTAAGCATGATTTGGTATCCTTCTGCTTGTTCTACTGGAGCAAATGGGTGAATGTTGTTCCAATTTGCCATACTTAAAGGTAGCATTTCTGCCGCAGCGTTTAATTTCATCGTACAAGATCCTAATGAAATCATCGAGTGGTTCAATGCCAAATCTTTTCTTTCCAGCATTTTGATGTAACGCATCAAGGCTGTTTCCGAATGGTGTTTGTTGAAAACCTCGTGTGTCAAGAAAGTGCTTGTTCTGTTTAAGCTTTCTTGGTAGTTGATTTGTGTAGCCAATTCGGTTACTTTCACGGTTTCTTTTCCTGCAGCTTCAGCAAAAATAGCCACGATCATGTTGATATCTGCCAGGCTGGTTGTTTCGTTAAATGAAATGGAAACCGTTTCGTTATCGATATAATAGAAATTGAATTCGTTTTTCTCGGCAATCGCTTTTACTTTTTGAGCATCTGCTTTCACGACAATCGTGTCGAAGAAAGAAGTGTTCGTTTGGGTAATTCCGATTTTATTCAAGGCTTCTGCTGTAGTTACTGCCGAAGCATGAACTTTGTCGGCGATATATTCTAAGCCTTTCGGGCCGTGATATACTGCATACATTCCGGCCATAACAGCCAAAAGTACTTGAGCCGTACAAATATTTGAAGTTGCTTTTTCGCGTTTGATATGCTGTTCACGAGTCTGCAAAGCCATACGAAGTGCACGGTTTCCGTTCGTATCAACAGTCACGCCGATGATTCTTCCCGGCATGCTTCTTTTATATTCTTCTTTTGTAGCAAAATAAGCTGCGTGTGGACCGCCGTAACCCATCGGGATTCCGAAACGTTGCGTTGTTCCAACAACTACATCAGCTCCCAATTCACCAGGAGAAGTTAATTTTACCAAGCTTAAGATATCAGCAGCAACGGCTACTTTTATTTCGTTTGATTTTGCTTGAGAAATAAATCCAGCGTAATCATAAACTTGTCCAAATTTACCTGGGTATTGAAGAATAGCTCCGAAGAAATCATTTCCGAAAGTAAATTCTTCATGATTTCCGATAACTAATTCTACGCCAATTGGAGTCGAACGAGTTTGTAGGACTGATAAAGTCTGTGGCAATATTTCTTCAGAAACGAAGAATTTGTTTGCATTGTTTTTCTTTTGGTCGCGTGTTCTTACGTCAAAAAGTAAGGCCATTGCCTCAGCAGCAGCAGTTCCTTCATCAAGTAAGGAAGCATTGGCGATTTCCATTCCTGTCAATTCGATAACAGTTGTTTGGTAATTCAACAAAGCTTCCAAACGGCCTTGCGCGATTTCAGCTTGGTACGGTGTGTAAGCCGTGTACCATCCTGGGTTTTCAAAAACATTTCTTTGAATAGCCGCAGGAACAATAGCTGGATGATAACCCAAACCAATATATGATTTGAATACTTTATTTTTATTTCCTAATTTCTGAATGTGATTCAAATATTCATATTCAGTCATTGCTGGTTCTAAATTCAATGGCGCTTTTAGACGGATATCATCCGGAAGCGTTTCATAAATCAACTGGTCAATTGATTCAACACCAATAGTTTTCAGCATGTGCTGCAAATCGTTTTCTCTCGGACCGATATGTCTTAAAGCAAAAGCATCTGTTTTCATATAATATTGTAGTGGGTTGTTTTTTGTGGCACAAAAGTACTTATTAATCTCAAAAATAAATCCTTTTTTAACATGGTTTTTTTAGGAAATTTTCAACGAAAATACTGTGTTGTTAACAGTTTCGTTATTTTTGCAGTATGCAGGCTATCAGACGACTATTTGATTTTTATATAAACGGAAGCATCCATGTAGCTATTGCAGTTCTGTCCCTAGTTCTGATGACCAATCACATGTTCCAAAATAGCTTTGATTTACCGATGGCCGGCTTTGCGTTTTTTGGGACAATTTTCGGATATAATTTTATCAAATACGAAGATTTTTTTCGGAATAAAAAGCCATTGCGATTTGAATTAAAAGCGATTGCAACCTTGAGCGTTATTTCTTTTTTGGTTGCCGCTTTTTTCTTTTTTTGCTTGGAAAGGATTACCCAGATTACAGCGATAATTTTCTTTGGACTGACATTTTTGTATACGGTTCCCGTTTTTTCAAAGAAAAAAAATATACGGAATTGGAGCGGTGTCAAGATTTATATCGTAGCTATTTGCTGGTCTGGCGTTACCACTTTGCTGCCTTTGATAAATGCAGGGACCGAAGTCTTTTCAGATGTAATTCTCAAATGCTGCCAGCGATTTTTATTAGTCATCAGCCTAATTCTGATTTTTGAAATCATTGATCTGAAAACGGATGATCCAGCTCTGAAAACCGTACCGCAAAGAATTGGAGTAGCTAAGACCAAAATCTTGGGAATACTTATACTGGTTCCGCTTTACTTCTTGGAGTTTTTGAAAAGCACAATCGATATTAACCAGCTTTTTGTCAATGCTATTTTGGTTATTGCGACTGCTCTTTTTATGCTATTTGCGAATCAAAATCGTTCGAAATATTATACTTCTTTTTGGGTGGAAAGTATTCCGATTTTTTGGTTGGGAATGATTTATTTGGTTTGATTTACTACGATATTTTTTATATGTATTTCGTTAAAGGAAATTGTTCATGTATTTAGTCATAAATTATAATATCCGATCAAATTATGAATAAACAGCCAACTATTTACAACTGCAAATAACACGAAAAATATATTCATGCAGTAGCTTCCAATTTTGAAAATCAATTTCTGAGGAATTTGATACATTGGATAATAGGCGATTTGAGTTGCTACTTTTCCAACCCAATATAAAGCAATCAATCCCGTTAAAGCAACAGCCAGTGCAGATTGTTCTTGCAATTCATTTGTAAAAACAATTGCAATTAATCCAAAGCTAAAGTTCAGCCCTTGAATATATCTTCCATAAGTTTTTGCGATTTCTTGATTCAATGGTTTTAGTTTTTTGACGTCATTGTACCAATCAAAAACTTGGTGTCTTATGTAAGGATAAATAAATGCAGTAAAAATCTGGCCGACACCACTAAGGATAATCAGCCAGTTTGGAATTTGAATGTTCATAATTTATGCTTTAAAAACAATTCTTTCTGTAGTTTGTGCTTCTTTGGCTTTTCTTTTTCCTCTGAAGAAAAAATACAGGTTGAAAAATAACATTATGCCTAGGTAAATAGAAAATCCTCCAATTTTATAACTTAATGCTTCAATCAGCCCTTGATAATTGTCTTTGTATAAATCTATTTTTAAAATCATTAAGGCAAAACCAATATTTAAGAGATAAAACCCAGTTTCGAAAAGGCGGTTAGTTGCATCTGCAATCTCTTCTCTTCCTTTGAAAATGTCAAGCATAAAAATCTTTCCGTTTTTGAATAAAGTTTTAGAAACAAAGTATGTAAGAAACAAGGCAATTGGTAAATAAATAGTGTAGCCGATTAAAATTTTTGTAGTTTCCATGATGTTTGATTTTAGATGTTATTTGATTAATTTTTGAATGTAATTTGTTAATAGAAATATATTTAAATAGTGCAAAAAGGCTAAAATTCCAATGATGATTGCAGTTTTGGATGAAATAATCTCTGCCAATTGTATTGTGTTAGAAATTGTAGACCAGCTTATCAGAGTCATGGCACAATAGCCGATATTAACGAGGTAATAACCAATTAAAAGTATTTTGTTGATTTGTTGGCATAATTCTTCATGATCGGGAATTAGATTTAAAACAAAAATATTTCCGTTCCGATAGCATATTCTTCCAACTACAATAATGATATAAATCGTTATGATTAGAAAAATAATATAACCTAAGATATTGAGGTTCATAATTTTTATTTTAAATTTTAAACTTTCAGAAAAAAATGAAACTTTTAATTAAATTTTTTTACTTCATGATTTTCATGACCAAACGGCCAATCCAATTGTCTTTAAATTCAGTTACTTTGTCAATCATATTGTCGGCTTTTAAAACAAAATCGTATAGTTTGGAGGTCTGATCTACAAAATGCTTTGTTTCTTTGGTTTCGTTGCCTTTGATAGAAGAAACGTCTTTCAGGACTCTTAAGGCTGGCTTGATTTCTCTTTTGCTTCTTTCTTGTGCAATTTTTACGGCCAATTCGTCCAAGTCTTTTTCGGCTGTAAAAAACTCTTTTCGTTCGCCCGATTTGTATTCTTTATACACAATGCCCCAATCCATCAAGGCACGGAGGTTCATGCTGGCATTTCCTCTAGAAATCAATAATTCTTCCATGATGTCTTCCATAGAAAGCGGCTCTGGAGAAACCATCAGCAGTGCATGAATCTGAGCCATCGTTTTATTGATGCCCCATTGAGAGCCTAATGCTCCCCACGTCTGAATGAATTTATTTTTTGCTTCCTTGAATTCCATAGTCCAAAGGTAAGAATATATTTTTAAACTTTCAAAAATAATTGAAAGATATTTTGTTTTCTATCATTTTCAAATTAAAAAAGCTGCCAGCAGCTACTGGCAACCTTTTATTTTGTGTCAAAAAGTTATCAATGCACTTCTCGATTCAGATACACCCATCCGGTTTTTTCTTTTCCGCTTCGGAAAGAGATATAGTAGTAATAGGTTGCTGTTGGCAACAATTTCCCATCAGAACATTGACCATGCCATTGGTTTACGTAGTTGTTCATCTCATAGACTTCCATTCCGTAACGGTTAAAGATTTTTACCCTCAAGATGTCGAGTCCGGCCAAATTCCATGTGTCGTTATCATTATCGCCATTAGGAGAAACTCCTTTCGGAATCTTGCAATAGCTTTTTTCAACAGGAATGGATATGGTTTCAGAACATCCTTCCTCATTTGTGACTACCACGGTATAAGTTCCTGACTCTAATCCTGTAATGTCTGTAGATTGTGTCGTGGCATAAAAATTATTTGGGCCTGTCCACACATAGCTAGCAGTTGACTCGTTAAAAGAATTATCAATTGCATAGGCAGAAAGCATATAGTGGTCGTCTTCACATTTTGCCTCGGCTCCTACGGAGAAAGTATCTGTGTTTTCCTCAACTTCAATTGCTTTCGAAAATGTACAACCGTCTACATCAACAAGTACGTTATATAATCCGGGTTCGTTTACTTCAACTTCTGCAAAATTTCCTCCGATGACTTCTCCGGCTTCATTGCTCCAGAGGTAAGAAGCTTGTAATTCGTTAAAATTATCAGGAACAACTTTTAGCGAAATTTCTTGTCCGGAACAGATTCTGTTGTTTTCGTTAGCGAAATGGAATTCCGGCAATGGCGTCACAACCAATTCAAATGTTACGGGCTGCGACGGACAATTCACTAGATTGGCCGTGACAGAATAAGTTCCTGACATGGCTACGGTCGCGTTAGAAAACACTGGAGCGATGCCCGTTGCCGTAAATCCGTTAGGCCCCGACCAAACATAATGGTAAAGAATATTCGGATTCTGGATTCTCAGATTTATCGGAGCCCCGACACAGACTGGCCCTATACTATTGATAATAGGAGTAGGCAAGATATTTAGGAAATGAATCGCTATTATGGCTTCATCCTCTACGCCGCAGAAACCATTTACCACATAGCTAAAATAATAAGTAGAACCCTGTTGGGCGCCTTCTGTACTCCATACGTTGGCAGAAAGAGTTCCGACTGGAGTGATTTGTTCCCAAGTACCGTTTCGGTCTGCATTGCCTAATAGATAATCAAATAAGTTGATGGAAGGCGGAATGTCGCATATATTAACCGTATTGTCTTCTCCTGCATTTGGCTGCGTTCCTGCATTGATTTCGTAGTTCAAAGTCTGGTTCAAGCATGAATCAGGTTCTGCAGGATAGGTGACAGCTACATGATAAATACCAGAATTAGTGCTGACATTTAAAGGATTAAAGCTGAGGCTGGCATTTGTGCTCAATGTAACGTTTTCAGCACCTTGCTTATACCATCTGTATTGCAGGTAAGGGAAATTCGGAACAGAAAGATTACTGTTCTGTCCGTCACATAATGTGGCTGCTATAGAAAAGACAAATGGCGTTGTCACGTCATGAGTATAAGTGCTTGTGTTTTGGCATTCGTCAACTATTTGAAAGACGTATACTGCAGACTCTAAATCTGTAAATAAAGGACTGTTGCCATTTGAAAAATTAAAAGGGACATCATTTTTTTTAATGATGCTAAAAGCATAATTTCCTTCACCTTCTACATTTAATAATACATCAGAAAGCGTGCCTGAACATGAAAAATTTAAGGCTCCCTTTATTTCAGGAAGGCTTCCTGTCTCAAATTCTTTGATTACAAATAAGCAATTGCTGCTAACGCCCACACTACCATAAATAGATGATGCAGTTAGAACTCTGAAGCGTCCTCCGATAGCTAAATTCAGATTCCAAGCATTGTTGGCAATAGTAATTGAGTTATTACCATTTGGAGTAGTGTTTTCTGGATAAGCTACATTAGTGTTTGGATGTCCCCACTGGCCGGTTACCGGATTGAATTTCTGCAACCAATACCCAAGATTTGGAAAAGAGCCGTTGTTATTAGTATGGTTGATCTTGAAATTAAACGAAGAACATCCTTCAACAATTTCAAAAGTTGTATTTCCAATGTATTCCTTAATCTGTAGCGTCAGTATATACTCAGAATTGCAGGAATCTTTGATCTTGATGCGATAGGTTCCGACAGGAAGCGAGCTCATCATAAAATAGGCTCCTCGGATATTGCTAGAGACATTCATAGGACCGCTATAAGTACTTGGTACTGTTATGAACTCGGCGTCTAACAACTGGACATCCTGTGCGCCTCCAATATAGACTGAACCGAAACCAGGAGCACATCCTCCTAGATAATTGATTCTCGGAACATTGGAACTGGCGGGAGGTACCGTTATGGGTTTTGTATAAGAATTTCCACAATCGTCATAAAGAATGATAGTATATTGGCCAGGAACCAGTATGCCCGAGATAAAAATAGTTCCATCTGGCTGAATATAAGCATTGACGTTATAAGGCGTAGGAAAAGCAAAATCAGAAGGAGCAATTTGTATAGTGGCAGAAACAATATTGGAGCCCAAAATTTCTCCGCTAATAGTTCCAGAAGCGCCGCAAGAGCCCGTTGCTGTCACTTCGGCTGTGGTTTCATGGACAATATTTACCTCAGCGGTATCTGTTCTTCCGCAGGCATCTGTTACTCTAACTAGATAATTGCCCTCGGGAAGTATATTTATAGTATTTCCATACGTCGGATCGCTAAAAAAAGTAGGATGCGATGGGTTATAGAGATTCGGATTAAAACCAGCTGGAGCAGAAAGAAATTGCACTGTGATAGGGTAGACGAAGTTTGATGCTTTGACAGAAAATGTTTTTATGCCACAGTTGTTGATTTGCGTTTGTATGGATGCTTCATACATTTCAATGACTTGATTACTTTCTTTTTGGAATTGATTGCCACAGGCATCTGTAATCAATAAATTGTAGCTATAAGGCTGATCGTAATAAGGCAAGTCGGCTTCAAAAACGTAAGTGTTTGGGTTAGATGTAAGGTCGGATGAAGTAAAATCTTCAATTCTGTTGATTGTAAAAGTTCTTATAATCGGTGCGCCACCGCCTGGTGGATAAATAGTATATACAATGGTAAGTGGATAATTGATAATATAGTCTGGATCGATGCTTAATACATGTCTCACTCCAACTGAGCTGCACGCAGACAATTCTGAATCTGGAACTAAATGTTCCGAAATAGCAAGTGGATTTGATATACTTTCAGGCGTCACTAAAGTATACGATCTGGTTACCGCATTGCCACAAGAATCATATACTTTGATCAGGTAATTTCCGGCTACGAGATTGGTAAAAACATTAGATGGCTGTCGCGGCTTTATAACAGGTCCTGCTATAATTTCATATCCTGTGGGATTTCCAGAAGTAACAATAACATTAATGTTCCTATTAAGACTACAGGGAATATCGCTGTATGTCATGTTGAATTGTAATGCAGTGACCGTGCTGTTGATGACGACATCCTGCTGCTTGCTATTGTTTTCGGTTCCCAAGGTTTGGGTAGCAATGACCCTATACGTACCTCCAACAAGACCCGACAAGGTATTTGTGCTCACTGTTGCATACGGAGAGGTTGTATTCGGCAACTTGTAAATAGTATAGATAATGTTAGCATTGGGATGAGTCCCGCTTACTGTGAAGGAAAGTGTTCCGTTTCTATTACAAGTCTCATTAGTTGCAGTAACAGTAAGGGTGAAATCCGGAAGTTGTCCGTATAAGCTGACAACATTCAAGGAAAAAATTAACGCAAAGATAAAGTTCTGGTAAAGTTTTTTCATAAAAAGAAGTTAAGAAAGGTATCAAATATATGAAAAACTGTAAGAAAAATTATGGATTTCCATAATTCCAAAAGTTAAAGTATAGAATAAAAAAAGGGATTGCCTTATTTTACTGGCAATCCCCAAATATTTTAAAATCAAATAATTAAAAACTAAAGCAGTCCTGCTCTTTTGAGCAGTGCGTCAGGTTTTGGCTCATTGCCCCTAAATCTCTTGTATAAAATCATCGGATGCTCCGTTCCGCCTTTCGAAAGGACATTTTCTTTGAACTTAGTAGCCACTTCCGGACTAAATATCCCCTGTTCTTTAAAATACTCAAAAGCATCCGCATCCAATACCTCAGCCCATTTGTAGCTGTAATATCCAGAGGAATAGCCGCCTTGGAAAATATGTGAAAAAGCAGTGCTCATAGCATTTTCTTTTACATCCGGATACAGCTTCGTCGAGGCAAACTGTTCATTCTCAAATTCCTTTACATCCTTGATAAACGTAGGATCTTGGCCATGCCACCCCATGTCAAGCAGGCCGAAGCTCAGCTGTCTCATAGTGGCTATGCCTTCTTGGAAACTAGCGCTTTCTTTTATCTTCTGAATATATTCCGTAGGAATAACTTCTCCAGTTTGATAATGGCGCGCGAACAAAGCCAGCGCTTCCGGCTCATAACACCAGTTTTCGAAAATCTGACTTGGCAGCTCCACAAAATCCCAGTACACGCTGGTGCCCGATAAGCTCGGATAAACCGTGTCTGCGAGCATCCCATGCAAAGCATGCCCGAACTCATGGAATAAAGTAGTCACTTCATTAAAAGTCAATAAAGAAGGTTTGGTTTCTGTAGGCTTTGTAAAATTGCATACGATAGAAACATGCGGTCTTTCGTTGATGCCGCCCAAAACATATTGCGATTTGAAAGACGTCATCCATGCGCCATTCCTTTTTCCTTTTCTCGGAAAGAAATCCGCATAAAAGATAGAAACAAGATTATCAGCAACGTCTTTTACCTCATACGTTCTTACATCAGCATGGTATTTCTCGATATCATTTATTTCTACAAACGTCAGCCCATATAATCGTTCAGCCACAGTAAAAGCGCCCTCCAATACATTTTCTAGTTTGAAATAAGGCTTTAGCTTTTCATCGTCCAGATTGAACAACTGCTGCTTCAGCTTTTCAGAATAGTAAGCGCCATCCCATTTTTCCAACTGCTCAATGCCGTCTAGTTCCTTAGCAAAATTTGTCAGCTGTTTGAATTCTCTTTCGGCTGCAGGTCGTGCTTTTGCCAGCAAATCGTTAAGGAAGGTATTTACTTTTTCAGGACTTTCTGCCATTCTTTCTTCGAGCACGAAATGCGCATGCGAAGCATAGCCTAAAAGCTTGGCTCTTTCATAGCGAAGCTTGGCAATCTGCAAAACAATTTCCTGATTGTCATATTCATTTTTTTGGAAGCCTTTAGAACCGAAAGCAACTGCCATCTTCTTGCGCAGTTCCCTGTTATCTGCATACGTCACAAAGGGCACGTAACTCGGATAATCCAGCGTAAAAACCCAGCCTTCTTTTTCTTGGCTTTGGGCCAGTTCTCTTGCGGCTTCTATCGTTCCTTCTGGTAATCCGGAAAGGTCTTTTTCATCGGTAATATGAAGCTGGAAAGCATGTGTTTCCGACAGTACATTTTCTCCGAACTCCAAGCTCAATCGTGAAAGTTCCTTGTCGATTTCGCGCAATTCGCTTTTTTTGTCTTCAGATAGGTTGGCTCCGTTTCGCGAAAAGCTTTTGTACTGCTTGTCGAGCAAGGTAGCCTGTTCTGCCGTGAGCGAGAGGTTATTTTTATTGTCATATACGGCCTTGACCTTTTTGAATAAGTCGGCATTAAGTCGGATGTCATTCCCAAATTCAGATAATAGGGGAGAAACTTCCTGTGCTATCTTTTGAAGCTCGTCGTTGGTTTCGGCCGAATGCAGGTTAAAGAAAATATTCGATATCCTGTCTAACGTAGCACCGCTAAAAGCCATGGTTTCTATAGTGTTTTCAAAAGTAGGCTCTTCTGGATTATTGACAATCTCGTCTATTTCTTTTTTGGCATCTGCAATAGCTTCTTGGAAGGCAGGAAGAAAATCATCATTCTTGATTTGGGAGAAAGGCGCTGTATCGTGTTTTGTCGTAAATTTTTTTGTAAGGACTGACATATAAGGTCTTTTTAATATTTTGAGAATAGAGAATATGTTTTTTTAGGCACGAAAATTATCTCTCGGCATGCTGTTTTCAAAAGTATAAAATTGATGGATAAATACCTATGCCGTTATGAAAACGTTACCGTTTAAAACAAAAAATCAGGCCCTTGCTTTATAGCTGGACCTGATCCTTTAAAATAGTGCGCCTTATTATTTCAGCCCTTCCGAAGCCTTGATGACTCCTTCTCTTAGGTTTTCTTTGTAAGCGATGATTTTGTCTAGTACAGATTTGTCGGAACTCCCGATAATCTGTGCGGCCAATATGCCTGCGTTTTTAGCGCCATTCAAGGCTACTGTTGCCACAGGAACGCCGCCTGGCATCTGAAGGATAGAAAGAATGCTGTCCCAGCCGTCGATAGAATTGCTTGATTTTACAGGAACTCCAATTACAGGAAGCGGCGACATTGACGCTACCATTCCCGGTAAATGTGCTGCTCCACCGGCTCCAGCAATGATGACAGCAATGCCTCGATTATGGGCATTTTTGCTGAAGTCAAACAATTTCTCTGGCGTGCGGTGTGCCGAAACGATATCGACTTCCGTCTCGATTCCGAATTCTTTTAGTATGTCGATGGCTTCTTGCATGACAGGCATGTCTGAAACACTTCCCATTACGATTGCGATTTTCATTGTATACGATTTAATGGTTTAGATTCTTTATGAGTTGCTGATCACGCGTATCAGCTTTTTTACTTCCTCTGCGGTCTTTCTTGCTTCGGCTATATTTTCATTTACGATGGTCACATGGCCCATTTTTCTGAATGGTCTTGTTTCGCGTTTTCCGTAAATGTGCGGCGTCACGCCATCGATAGCTAATATCTTTTCAATGTTTTGGTATACGACTTGTCCGGAATGGCCTTCTTCGCCTACAAGATTCACCATGATTCCTGCAACCTTGCTGTCGGTGTTGCCTAAAGGCAAATCTAAGATGGCCCTTAAGTGGTTTTCAAACTGCGACGTGTAGCTGGCCTCAATACTGTAGTGGCCAGAATTATGCGGTCTCGGTGCTACTTCATTAATCAATATGGTATCGTCTTCTGTCTGGAACATTTCAACTGCAAGCAAGCCTACATGTCCAAAGGCTTCAGAAACTTGCAAGGCAATGGCTCTTGCCTTTGCAGCTACCTTTTCGTCAATGCGCGCCGGACAGATAACATATTCTACCTGATTGGCTTCTGGATGAAATTCCATCTCTACCACAGGATACGTCTTGATGTCGCCTTTCGGATTGCGGACTACGATTACGGCCAATTCATTCTTAAACGGCACCATGTTTTCGGCAATGCATTCCACGTCGGGAAGATTCGCCAAATCCGTGATAGATCTTGCGACTTTCACTCCGTTGCCATCATAACCGAATTCGGCACTTTTCCATACAAAAGGAAAGGAAACAGTAGTATTTTCTACAGCCGCTTTTAATGCTCCTAAAGTGTTGAATCTTTTGAATGGGGAAGTAGGCAGGCTGTTTGCTGTATAAAAATCTTTCTGTCTTCCTTTGTTCTGGATCTTGCGTAATGTTTTTGGAGAAGGATAGACTTTTAGCCCTTCGGATTCTAATTTCTCCAAAGCCTCCAGATTTACGAGCTCGATTTCAAAAGTCAAGACATCTACCTTTTTTCCGAATTCATAAACAGTATCAAAATCCATAAGGTCGCCCTGAAAGAATTTATTGCATCCCATTCGGCTGGGAGCCTCTGCACTTGGGTCTAAGACATACGTCTGTATATCAAATTTTCGGGAGTCGGCCAGCAGCATCTTGCCAAGCTGTCCGCCCCCTAGTATTCCGAGCTTGAAATCGGATGAGAAGTAATTCATTGCTGTGTTGTTGTTTGCCACAAAGATAATCATTCTTTAGAATGATGGAATATCATCGTTTAGATTTAAATGCTTTCAATGCTTCCGATGCGATATCTCGGGTGAGTTGGGTAGGCGAATTGCAGTCGCAGTTGCTGAATCCGATGACATAAATATCCTCGCTTGGGATATACACTCCCATCGACTTGAAGCCGAATATGCTCCCGCCATGCTCTCTCGTCGCGATTTCATCCAGTTCCGTCAGATGCCAGCCATAGCCGTACTTAATGGGATCGCCATTGTTCAAGCTTTTTTTAGTGAAAGCCTTTTTTGCCGTCTTTTTATCCAGCAGCAGATTGTTATTTAGGGCATGCTGCCAATGCAGCATATCTCCTGTAGTTGCCATCAGTGAGCCAGAAGAAAATGGAATCGTAAAGCTGATGCGTCCTTTGTTGACATAGGCATTGTCTTTCTTCCGATAGCCGTAGGCCCTGTTTTTAATGATGGCGGTATCATCGGCATATTGTGAATCAGACATTCTGGCTTTTTCGAAAATATGCTTCCGGATATAGGCCTCATAGGTTTCTCCAGAAACCAACTCGATGATATAACCCAAAATCACATAACCCGAATTGTTGTATTCGAATTTTGTGCCTGGCAGAAAATCAACAGGCTCATTCTTAAAGAAATCGATTATTTCTTTTGGCGTTAGGTCTTTCTGGGCAATCTGCTGCAGGGACTTCATTTTGGTGAAATCTTTAATGCCCGAAGTATGCGTCAGCAGATGGTGCAAGGTAATCTTGTCGCCCGCAGGATAGTCTGGAATGTATTTAGAGATGCCGCTGTTGAGGTCAACCTTGTCTTCTTGTTCGAGCATCAGTATGGCAACAGCCGTGAATTGTTTGGTAATCGAGCCTATCTGGAAGACTTGGTCTGTGGTCATATCGACATCCAATTCCAGATTTGCTTTGCCAAATGCCTTATGATAAACGGGCTTTCCGTCTTTTGCTACTAAGAACACGGCACCCGGTCCTTTTCTGTCGGTAAAGACGTTCGAGATCAGGCTGTCGACCTTGCGTTCAAAATTTTGGGCAGGAGCAGCTGTAAAGGCAGCAATAAGCAGTAGGGAAGTCGCGAGCAGTTTCTTCATTTGTGAGAGGTTGATTTTAGCGCTTTGGACGACAAAAATGGTTACCCAGTTACAACCTCAAGACAAGCACTGCTGCAGTATTATATAAAAGGCGGCGTTATCTGGTATTTAAACGAAAATAAAACAAGTCCCACTTTCGATTTGATGCCGAACCGTTCAAACAAAGCTGTCCGGTACGATTCTATAGATTTTACAGACAATCCCATGCTGTCGGCCATCTGGTCATAGGTCAGTTCTCTTTCGTCGCACACCAGCTTCAAGAATTCCAGCTCTCTATCGGACAATACGATCTGGCTTTTGGCGTCTTTGCTCGGAGATTCGTCATAATTCCGCATCCGCTTTAGTATTTCAGAAACGTTGTTATAGCCGATTTTTACGATGTTGTCGATGGCAAACTTCAAATCGTGTGCGGTACAGTTTTTATGCAAAAAACCTCTGGCTCCGTGATGGTAGGCCGCATCGATAATCTGCTCGTCAAAATGCTGCGTAAGCAGCAGTACTTTGTATTCGCCTTCTATTTCTTCTAGCGCTTTCAGTACTTCTATGCCGTTCATTCCGGGCATCGAATAGTCGAGTATAAACAAATCTGGCGGACTTTCTAAAGGGAGCGCCGCTAAAAAGTCTGCACCATTGTCAAATTCTGCCGTAATCGTATAATTGCTGATTTTTTCCAGCAGTTCTTTTAAACCCTGCCTGACGATCTTATGGTCGTCGATGATGCCTATGGTTGTCTTTTCCATGTCTAGGAGATTTTGTTTTCTGATAGCCGAATCTTTGTGCCTTCGCCGATTACAGAATAAATGTTTACGGAATAATCAATAATAGCGGCACGGCTGATGATGTTTTGTAGTCCCATTGTAGGGGTAGTATCCTTTATCTTTTCATAGTCGAATCCCTTGCCGTTGTCGGCAATAACCATTTCAAAACTCGGGCCAGTCCTTAAGCGAATTTCGATACGTCCGGCTTTCGAATGCTTGAAACAGTTGTTCATGATTTCCTGAAAAATCCTGTAAATCACAATCTTCTCATTCGTCGAAAATATCCTTTTTGCGCTTCCTTTCTGTACAAACTCAATAGGAATAGGCCCTTTCTGCAGGCGCAGTATTTCCGATTCGATAGCTTTTGTCAAATCCTGCTGCAGCAGTACTTGGTTGTTCAGGGAATGGCTGATGCTGCGTATGGACTGCGAAAGTCCGCTGACCGATTGCGACAGCGGCTGCAAGGTCTGATTCAGCTCTGGCGAATCGAGCTTGAGATTTTCGATCTGGAAATTAATATATGTGAGCTGCTGCCCGGCATCGTCATGCAAGTCTTGCGATATGTTCTGCAATACCTGTTCCTGTGTCTCGATGATAGCCGCATTCATTGCTTTTTGGAAATCAATGTCTTTTTGGTAAATGACCTTAGTGTAGTTTTTGATTTTGCGGATATACAGCTTTACCAGTACCACACAAAAGAGGATGAGGAGACTGACAAATAGCAGTCCGATAACGATTCCGAAGGCTACATCATTCACCATTTTTCAACTTTTTTTCGCGATAAATATAGACGCAAATCAAGAAATAATAAATGAAATTGACAAAATTGATAAGGAAATTATACAAATTAATACCTCCAAAAATAACAGTGTCGGCCAATGTCTTACTTTTGAAACCAAAAACAAAACTAACACCAAAAAAATATAATAGCGGAGATAGCAGTAGGATATAGTGATTAGAGATAAAATAAGTGAAGTTTTCTTTCCTTAAATGATAAAAACTTTCATACGTAAAGGCTAGGATATATATGAAAGCCCCAACTATAAATGAATTAAAATTGAAGCTTTTCATGCCCTCTAAAAAAAAGAGATTGTAAAAGCTAAAAGCTAGAAAAAACAGTAGCAATAAAATGATACTGTTTTTAAAGGTAGCTTTCTTGCCCAAAAGTAGCAACCACAGACTGTGATGAATGATTATGTATAGTGTTGCCGAAAACCGAATCTTATATCCATTGAAAAGCAACATAGAACTGATCGCTTCGTTGGCAAAACCAAAACAAAGAATGGCCAGCAGCAGTCTGTGGATGTCATTTCGCACTCCCAAAGTCAATGCAAAAAGCAATGTGATTGAGACATAAATTTTGACTGGGTTGAGAGACTGTAAGAAAAATTCAATCATAATTTTAAATGCGAGATGAGTGAGGGTTTAGTTTTTAGATTCCACAAGGCACTATAAATTTGTCAAATCCTGGAAAATCTGAAAGATCATAAAAATAAAAATCAGCCCCACCCTTTTGGATTTTAAAGATAATTTTTTGTTCATTTGTCGCACGCCCACTCATCGTTACAGGTATTAAGGCCTTGGTGAAATAAAATTTATCATTAATGCCAAGCTTGTGCCTAGATTGGATTCCCCTGAGGAATGGTATTGAATAGCACGTCCCTTTAGTCGTAAAATCAGTTGTCAGTTTTAGTTTTATGTCATTGCCAGAAACGTCGAAAGTCAAATACTCTTCATAGCATTTTACTTCTTTAATGACATTTTCTATTTCGCCCCAAGTTTTTTCAACAAAAATAATTTTGGTCGAATTGCTTATGTTGCCCATTGCCATTCTATTAAATACTTCTTCATCTTCAATAATATGGAAAGCTTCAATACACTCCTGTAAGTTATTATCACATATTTTATCGCCATTTTTCTTTAGCCATTCTATTTGCTTTACATAATCTAGGCATAGGAGTTCTTTGATAATCTCATTTTCCGCACAGAGAGGAGATAGCATTTCAGAAGCTTTTTTTATTTTTTTATCGCATTCTACATTTGGTCCTGTTTCTGATTCAGCTTCAACAGTTATTGGTTTTTCTTCAGTAACAGGTTTTTCTTTACAGCCAGCTATTGACAAAAAAAGAAAGAGGAGGAAAGGTACTTTTTTCATAATTTAAAATATTAAGTTAATAATTGTTTCGCTACAAAGTTGGCTCATATCCATTTCTGACTCAATAGGGTTTTCCCTATTTCGTCTGGGTTATTTCCCCATCGCACCACTGCCTAGCTAAAATATCACTTTTTTCTTAATAATTTATCCTATTTGCTGTTATTTCAATCAGTTAGGGTAAAACCTTACGTGCGGTAGGGTTTCCCCCATTGCTATCAATTAGGGCTATAAGTAGCTTTGAAAACAAATTGCTTGTGAGCCATAATAACAAGCTTCTTGGTACCAGTCAGTCTAACTTAAAAACAAGAAAAATGAAAACAATAATTAACTTAATAATCTTCTTAGCATGCTTTTGTTGCTATGCGCAGAACAAAGAAACACCAAATGAGAAAGCGGCAAAAAAAGAACTCAGTGAGCTTTATAAAGAATTTACCTATACAAATGGTAGTTATAATCTCGAGTTCAAGAAACTTACTGATATGACCATTCCCCAGAAATCTCCAGCTGAAATTACGGAACAGTCAAAAAAGGTACGTAGCATCAAAAATGAGCTAGACAAACTTTATAGGCAATACTTGACCGTAAAAGCATATCATCAAAGAAAGGTAGCCGAAAAAAAATTAGACAAATATTTCCCTCCTCCCACTAATTATGTTCAGTCTGATGAAAATCAAGGCGAAGAAGCACGCAATGCTGAGAAGGAAACCGAGACAGCGGCTAATAATCAAGATAGCACGGCTAAAAAATCAGTGTATATAATGTATGGCGATAAAAAGATAGCAGACGAAAGCATCTTTAAGAACAAGGAGGCAGAAATGATTTTTAAAGAAATCTTGTCGGCCAACAGCGAAACCTGTCTGGGCAATTTTGAAATACCAGGTGATAGGCAAAAGATACAGCTTTATGATACCAGTTTTGAGACTGCCAACGATCAATTCGTCTATTTTAAGCAAGTGAAGTTTTCTATCAGGGACGGCAGTATTTACGACATCCGTGTTACAGTGACAGATTCCCTACAGACAAAGGAGTATTATTTTGAAAACAGGGTACCCATTTCTATGCTCAATTATCCAAGAGAGGCCAAACGCAATTATCTGTCACATCGAAGCACTGTAATGCTGGGCGCTTTACAGCCTGGAAAAGACGGGGTGAAAAATAACTACATCCGTATTTCAGATGTGCTGACCTATTTGCCTAATCCAGGGAATAACTTTGTTCCAGACGATATAGAATATACTTTTCCTACGGGACAAGAAAAAAATCTGCAAGAAAATAAACGTAGGTTGTATCTGTTGAACCAAGATACCAATTTGCAGAATGTCATGGAATTACGTACCTATACTGACTTTTTAGGGCTGTTTGATGACACTCCCAACGGTATTGTACAGGTGGAAGGCAAGGCCGATTTTTTTGTAGTTCCCTTTCAAATTGGGAGATATTCTCCTATGAACTTCTTAAAAAAGATATCGCCTTATGTACATTATACACGTCTTGATGATGACCACAAAGGACTAACCTTGATTGATAATCCTGCTATGCCCGGCACGCAGATTCTTAAAAGGCCGCTCGAGGCCATTGAAAAATCATATCTAGATATGGGAGCCGTATTGGATATTTTTAGTTTTTCTTTTATCAAAGAATCTCCGTTTAATATAAATCTCTATTATGCGTTGCGTTATCAAATTGCTACTATCCAAAAGGAAGAGGCCGACGACCTTAATTTTAAGACACTAGGCCATGCGGCGGGTTTGCGCTTCGAATTTAAAAGATTCAATAATTTTGGCTTTAATTTTTCCCCAGAGTTTGCGTATTACAATCACATGAACAAGATAGATCTTATGGAAAACCCTAAAAATATATGGGTTTTTCGGAATGAAGCAGAGATTTTTTACTATCCAGGAACAACAAAAAAACAGTCGATTTTTCTGCGTTTGAGAACTTTTATGGACGTGAGCGATAGCGAAGATTCTTTTTTTCAACTGCAATTTGGTTATCGATTCTCTATCGGATTAGGCAGCGTTAAAGGAAAAGGTATGTAAGCAGATCTACTGCTACAGACAGGAAAAACTTTAGGATGGATAAGGGATAATTACACTTTTATTCTGCATAACAGCATACTGTATTTATAATATATCCATAGTGACTCCATAAAAACATACTTTTTTATGGACTCACTATGGACTCATTATGGACTTACTATGGACTCACCTGCAATAAAATCCAAACAAAAGTACTATCATGACCAGCGTTTGTATAGCGCTAAACTGTAGTAAGATCAGCATGAAATACCTTGTGTTAAAAAGAAAAAGCTAGAAAGTATATAAGCCAGGCAACAATCTGGCTTATTTTTTTATGAATAAGAAAGAATATAATTTGCTATTTTTGATTGTCAATCATCAATCCAATCACAATGCGTTATGTTTTAGCTTTTTTTCTTCCTTGGCTCTCTTTGATACTGCAAGGAAAAGTTCTTTCAGGAATACTATGTCTTATCCTGCAGCTTACCATCATCGGATGGATTCCGGCTTTTATCTGGGCCGCTACCGCCTTGAACCGGATGTATGCCGACCGTAGGACAAATAGGGTCATACGTGCCATGAACGGCAACCGTTAAGGAAATTCTTCTCGATTTGCCAGAGCCCCCGTTGCTTAGTTTGCAAACAGCTAGTTCCCGAACCTCATCTCGAACAAGATATAGTGCTGTATCCCGAATTCTTTGCCCCAGGTTTCGATGTCCTTGCCGCTGCTTTCAACCGCGCACCAGAATTTGTTGCCCTCTTTGTCTTCATACGGCAGTATATACGCAAACGCATAGAACGGCTTGCCTGATACGATGGGGAAATGGGTGCCGAAATCCCTAAGGCTGTAATCGTCAGAACGCATGCTTTTGTATTCTTTTTGAATCTCGAAACGATCAAACAAAAACTTTATCTTCAAGGACTTGTCCGATGATTTTTTGGCAATTACCGTGAGATTCAGGCTGTCATTTTCAATTTTTCCGATGTAGGAGTTTGTGGCCGAACTGAAGATCGTATCGGTCTTTTTTACCTTGCCATCCCAAATTTCTTTGGCTACCATATAATATTCCGTGCCCTTTAAAGCAGCTCCCGTAAATTTCGTAGTATAATAATCCATATTGTCAAACCGCATGACATCCGTCAGTGCCTTGTTTTCGGAATAGGAATCGCTTTTCATTTTTATAGGGGGCAGTGCATTTTCTTGCGCTGTTGCCGTAAAAAAAGGAAAAAAGAACCACAGTCCTGCCCAGCCTAAAGCAGCCGTTTTAATCGCATTTTTTTTCATCATTAAAGTATTTAGAGGTTATAGTGCAAAAGTAGGCTGGCGGTAAAGGCGCTGAGGTTAACCGCCCTGAATAAGGGTTAATTAGTGTTAATGAAAATGGCAAGGGCGCTTTTAAAATTTTATCTTTGGCTCGTATGAAGCGAAAGATACTATTGGCGTTTGTCCTGATGTCCTTGTGCGTTGCGGGAATTGCGGCGCTGCAGCTCTATTATAATTATGCGACCTATACCGCCGAGTGCAGGCAGTTTGAAAGAGACTGCAACGAGGCGCTTGAAGAAGCAGTCGACAGTTCTTTTGCCAGGCACCGCCGTATCGTGGTCGGAGAGTTCAAGGCATGGCTTTACGATCCTTCTTTCATCAAGATTACGGCCCGATGGAATCCAGATGCCAAGCAGACGGTATTTACGATAAAAGAAACAGAACCTTCGGCCATAGGGCAGAGTCAGTTTAGCATGGGCATCGAAGATTTTAAAGAAAGGATGGATAGCATTACTCCCAAAGGCAGGAGAGTGCTCGTCAACCACATGGCAAGGCAGGTGGATACTGAACTTAAAAAGGGCTATATTTGGTTCTATACCCAAAAGTTGGGAGACAGCCTTAACAAGCTATCGTATGACATGCCTCTGGAATTGGGAACCTTAAAGAAAGAATACCAAGCTTCGTTGCAGAAAAGAGGCATATCATTATCTTTTGACTTTAATAAAAAAACCGACGGCCAGACCTTCCAGACTAAAAAAGTAAACATTTCCTTGAGAAGGCCGCATAAGCAAAAGCTATTGCAGGCGTCTATCGTCAATACCGACCTGTTCTTGCTCCGGCAGCTCAAATGGGTGCTGATAGGCTCGGTGCTGCTTATACTCATTACGCTTTCCTGCTTTTGGTATACCTTGAGGCTGCTGCTCACCCAGCACAAGATCAACACGATAAAAGACGATTTTATCAACAACATGACGCACGAGATCAATACGCCCTTGACCTCGATTGCTATTACTGCCGAAGCGCTAAAAAAGTTTAACCACGATAAGGAAACACAGGAGAATTATATTGAAATCATACGCCATCAGAGCGGCAAGCTCATCTCGCTTACCGATGAGATACTGGCTGCCGCGCGACTGGAAAGTTCTGAAATGGAACTAAAAGATACTATAGCCATCAGCGCGCTGCTGCAGGAGATTGTAGCAGGAGCAGAAGGCAGCGCACAAATCTCTATTTCTTCTGAAGAGGATAGTAAAGTAAAAGGCAATAAAAAGCACCTGAGCAGGGCAATTGCCAACTTGATCGATAATGCGATAAAATATGCAGGATCAGAAAAGCCAATTATCGAGATACAAAGTTTTGCAGAACACAAACAGCTGACGATCAGGGTTGCCGACAATGGGCCTGGGATTTCCGATGAGCATAAAGAAGCAGTCTTCAGTCCGTTTTATCGCATACCGTCGGGCAACGTACATGATGTCAAAGGCTATGGCTTGGGACTGAACTATGTGAGGAAAGTAATAGCCGCCCACAAAGGCAGTATCAGCCTAAAAGATAATGTCCCGAACGGAAGCGTATTTACCATCAAATTGCCCTTGTCATGAAGCACACGATTCTTTTGGCAGAAGACGAGCCGTTCTTAGGAAAGGTCATCAAAGACAGTCTGGAAAAGGAGGGCTATACAGTCGAACTGGCTCCTGACGGGAAAAGGGCATGGGAAATCTACAAGAGCCATGCATTTTCTTTGTGCATATTAGACGTGATGATGCCGTACAAAGACGGGTTCTCGCTGGCTTCGCAGATACGGAATGATGATCCGAAAATACCTTTGATGTTCCTTACGGCCAAATCGGATATAAAAGACGTGATGGCAGGTTATGCCAGTGGAGGGAATGATTATCTCAAGAAGCCGTTCAGTCTGGACGAGCTTTTTCTCAGGGTAAAAGAACTGCTCCGAAGGGCAGAACCAGAAAACGAGAAAAGCGACGAGCATCAGATAGGTAGCTATGTCTTTTTGCCGAAAAGGCAAGAACTGAAACATAACGGCGAGACCGTAAAGCTTTCACATAGAGAAGCCCAATTGCTCGTCTTGCTATTGCAGCACAAAAATCAAGTGCTTGACAGGAAATCGGCCTTACTGCTTCTTTGGGGCGACGATACTTTTTTTAATACCCGCACGATGGATGTCTATATAACGAAGCTTCGGAAAAAACTGGAAGGCGACCAAAGTATAGAAATCCTTAATATCAGGGGATTTGGCTACAAGCTGATTTGTTGATGCAAATACTCAAGAAACAGCATAAAATCTTTTGAAAAGAAGCTAACTTTGCAAAGCTAAAACCGCACGATATGGATACGAAAATGCCTGCCCGCATACCTGTTTCAAGCCTCGACTATCTCAAAATGCTCAAAGAGAATAACGATAGGGACTGGTTTAACGAGAACAAAGACCGCTACCTAAAAGAATACGACAGCCTAGAAAATTTCGCCGATGCCCTGCTGCAGGAGCTCCGCAGCCATGATGTTATCGAGACTGCATCGGGCAAAAAAAGCTTGCACCGTATTTATAGGGATACGCGATTTTCTAAAGACAAGACACCGTATAAGACCAATTGGAGCGGCGGCTATAAAAGAGCTACCGCACTCCGTAGGGGAGGCTATTATTTTCATATCGAGCCGGGCAACAGTTTTATTGCCGGAGGTTTTTGGGCTCCAAATACAGAAGACATAAAACGCATCCGGGAAGACATCAGTTCTGACCCCGATACGCTTCGGAAAATTATAGAGAGCAAGACCTTTAAAGCAACTTTTGGGTCGCTGCAGGGCGAACAGCTCAAGACAACGCCCAAAGGTTTTGATGCTGCCGATAGCGCGATAGACCTGCTGCGCTACAAGCAGTTTCTGCTCGTCAAGAGATTTACAGATGATGAGGTGCTGAGTCCTTCTTTTTTGAAAGAGGCCGACCAGACGTTCAAGAACATGCGTCCGTTTTTTGATTACATGAGCGAAGTGCTGACAACCGATGCCAATGGCGAGCCGCTTTATAGTAGCTAACTTGCAATAAGGTTTTATGATTTCTTTTTCTGTAACGCTAAAAAATAATTGGCTTTATACGCAAGACAGTATCCTGCGCATAAAGCCAATTATTTATTTAGGGCTTGCTTTTAAAGCGTTGCCATGTCGATAACAAAACGGTAGCGTACATCGCCTTTCAGCATCCTGTCATACGCGTTCTGTATGTCCTTGATATCGATCATCTCGATTTCAGATACGATGCCATGTTCGGCGCAATAGTCCAGCATTTCTTGAGTTTCGGCTATGCCTCCGATTCCAGATCCTGCCAAGCTCTTTCTGCCTCCTAACAAGCTAAACGCTGCTACTGGAGAAGGCTTTGAAGGAACGCCTACGCAGATATGGGTACCGTCTGTCTTCAATAAAGAAAGATAGAGGTTGAGGTCATGTTCTGCCGAAACGGTATCGAGTATGAAATCAAAAGAGTTTCGGGCTGCTGCCAGCTGTGCTTCGTCGGTTGTCACGACAAAATTATGGGCACCTAATTTTCGAGCATCTTGTTCTTTGCTAGGCGAAGTGCTCAATACGGTCACTTCGGCACCAAACGATACTCCGAACTTCACCGCCATATGGCCTAGTCCGCCCAATCCTAATACAGCTAATTTGTGTCCTTTTCCTACTTTCCAATGCCTAAGAGGCGAGTAGGTAGTAATTCCTGCGCACAATAGTGGAGCGACAGCCGCAAGGTTTAATTTGTCTGAAACATGAAGTACGAAGTCTTCGTTTACGACTATGGTATTGGAGTAGCCGCCATACGTCGGGGTCTTTCCGTCTTGTTCCAAGCCGTTATAGGTCTGCGAGCTACCTTTCAGACAGTACTGCTCTAAATCTTTCTGGCAGTTTTCGCATTCGCGGCAGGAGTCTACCATACATCCCGTTCCGGCAATATCGCCTACCTTGAATTTCTTGACATGCTCGCCTACTTTGACTACGCGTCCTACGATTTCATGTCCGGGCACCATAGGAAAGATTCCTGGAAACCAGTCGTCTTTGATTTGGTGTAAGTCGGAGTGGCAGACACCGCAATATTGGATGTCGAACTGTACGTCGTGAGGCCCTACTTCGCGTCTTTCAAAGGTCCATGGTGCTAAAGGACTTTGATTGTCCTGTGCTGCGTATGATTTTGTTGCTATCATTTTTATGGTGTTTTAAGGGATTAGAATTCGTAACTACTAAGGTAGGGAAAAAAGCAATTGATTTTGTTAAGCTATTTTTAGCTTTTCTGCAGGCGTAAAAAAAAACCGCCCATGCAAGATGCACAGGCGGTTTCGGGGAACTATATTCACTTTAACCTAACTAATTATTCTCTCATCAAGCGTTTTACTTGAGTTCCTTGAGCAGTTGTTATCTTAACCAGATAAACTCCAGAAGGGAATCTTTCCATGTTGAACTGACGGCTTGAATGTGCAGTCTTGTTCGTATCAGAAAGAATCAATTGTCCAGTGATAGAATATACTTCTATTTTTTCTGCTGTTACGTCTCTAGAGAATTCAACAGTCACTATTCCGTTTGTAGGGTTTGGATACAATCTCATTTTGATATCTCCAAATTCAGGAACAGAAAGACCGCAGAAATTGCTAGGGTCTGTAATGGTTACAGTAGCAGTACCTGTTGCGACATTACCACTGTTGTCAGTTACTGTCAATGTCACGGTATTCGCTCCAACATTACTACAGTTGAAAGTGCTAGGTGAAACAGCAATGCTTGCTATACCACAATTGTCTGTACTTCCGTTGTTAATCTGAGCCGCAGTAATTGTAGCAGCTCCAGCCGTAAGCGGTACAGTAATATTGCTCGTAACAACAGTCGGTGGTGTTGTGTCGGCAACCGTAGTAATTGTGAAGCTTTGTGTAGCTATACAAGAGTTAGCGTCGGTAACAGTTACTGTATAGGTTCCTGCTGCCAATCCTGTAGCCGTAGCTCCAGTACCTCCCGAAGGTGCCCATGAGAACGTGTATGCTCCTGTTCCTCCAGATACTCCTACTGATGCAGAACCATTAGAACCTCCAATACAGCTTACGTTAGTCTGTGATGGAACGATAGCAATTGCAGATGGTGCTGTAATAGTAACCGTTCTTGTAATCTGACACAAATTAGCGTCTTTTATAGTTACAGTATAGGTTCCTGAAGCCAGTCCTGAAGCCGTAGCCGCAGTACCTCCTGATGGAGCCCATACATAAGTATACGCACCTGTTCCTCCTGTTACCGTAACAGAAGCCGATCCGTTAGCACCGCCATTGCAGCTTACGTTAATCTGAGTCGTTGTAGCGGCAAGAGCAGCAGGCTCAGTCAAAGTAACCGTTCTTGTAATCTGACATGTATTAGCGTCAGTGATAGTCACAGTATAGGTTCCTGCAGACAGTCCTGAAGCCGTAGCTGCAGTACCTCCTGATGGAGCCCAAGCATAAGTATATGCACCTGTTCCTCCTGTTACTGTTACAGAAGCACTACCGTTAGCACCGCCATTACAGAGCAAGTTGATCTGTGATGTGGTAGCGGCAAGAGCAGCAGGCTCAGTCAAAGTAACCGTTCTTGTAATTTGACATAAATTAGCATCAGTAATAGTCACTGTATACGTTCCTGCAGTCAGTCCTGAAGCCGTAGCTGCAGTACCTCCTGATGGAGCCCAAGCATAAGTATATGCACCTGTTCCTCCTGTTACTGTTACAGAAGCACTACCGTTAGCACCTCCATTACAGAGCAAGTTGATCTGTGATGTGGTAGCTGCAAGAGCAGCAGGCTCAGTCAAAGTAACCGTTCTTGTAATCTGACACAAATTAGCATCAGTAATAGTAACTGTGTATGTTCCAGCAGCCAATCCTGAAGCAGTCGCTGCAGTACCTCCCGAAGGAGCCCATGAATACGTATAAGCACCTGTTCCTCCTGTTGCCGTAACAGAAGCCGTTCCGTTAGTACCGCCATTGCAGCTTACGTTAGTCTGAGATGTTGCAGCCGTAAGGGCCGCAGGCTCAGTTACCGTAACTGTTCTTGTAATCTGGCAAGTATTAGCGTCAGTAATAGTTACTGTGTACGTTCCTGAAGCCAGACCTGAAGCCGTAGCTGCAGTACCTCCTGTTGGAGCCCATGAATAGGTATACGCACCTGTTCCTCCCGTTGCTGTAACAGAAGCAGTTCCGTTAGTGCCGCCGTTGCAGCTTACATTGGTCTGCGAAGTTGTAGCACCAAGCGCTGTTGGTTCGGTCAACGTAACTGTTCTTGTAATCTGGCAAGCATTAGCGTCAGTTATAGTTACAGTATACGTTCCAGCAGCCAGTCCTGAAGCCGTAGCCGCAGTTCCTCCAGTTGGAGCCCATGAATAAGTATAAGCACCTGTTCCACCGGTTACTGCTACTGAAGCAGTTCCGTTAGCACCGCCGTTGCAGCTCACGTTTGTCTGAGACGTCGTAGCCGCAAGAGCAGCAGGCTGAGTCAAGGTAACCGTTCTTGTAATCTGGCACAAATTAGCGTCAGTTATAGTCACAGTATAGGTTCCAGAAGCCAGTCCTGAAGCAGTAGCTGCAGTACCTCCCGAAGGAGCCCATGAATAAGTATAAGCACCTGTTCCGCCGGTTACTGCTACTGAAGCAGTTCCGTTAGAACCACCATTACAGCTCACATTAGTTTGTGATGTAGTTCCTGCCAAAGCAGCCGTTGGCTGGTTGACTGTAACCGTTCTTGTGATCTGGCAACCATTGAAATCGGTTACAGTTACAGTATAGGTTCCTGAAGCCAGTCCTGAAGCCGTAGCCGCAGTACCTCCTGATGGAGCCCATGAATAGCTATAAGGCGTTGTTCCTCCAGTTACTGCTACTGTCGCAGTACCGTTAGTGCCTCCGTTGCAGCTTACGTCTGTTTTTGATGTAGTTCCTGCCAAAGCAGCCGCTGGCTGATTGATAGTGAATGTTCTTGTAGTCTGACATGCATTAGCATCAGTTACTGTTACAGTATAAG
>RCUH01000135.1_pt1 | contig 113203 bp, 109 predicted proteins | sample 2166191 | NCBI WGS metagenome assembly RCUH01 (sample SAMN09932848, study PRJNA488358) | compost metagenome | feature: garden; material: soil; isolation source: compost soil in an enriched community after 214 h of incubation | place: Germany: Experimental Botanical Garden Goettingen | collected...
ACGACCTCCTGCTCCCAAAGCAGGCGCGATACCGGGCTACGCTACACCCCGAACTGGTATCTGTTTTTACTGGTCAATATTAAACTACTCTTCCAAGTAATTTTGTCGGGGTGGCAGGATTCGAACCTACGACCTCCTGCTCCCAAAGCAGGCGCGATACCGGGCTACGCTACACCCCGAACTTGGTATCTGTTTTTCCCTTTTTCGAAGGGATTGCAAAGAAACAATATTAAAATGATAAATCCTATTTTATTTTACACTTTAAATAAACTTCACCATAGCTTCGTTTGCTATGGCGCAAAAATAGAAATAAAACATCTTCCTACAAATTATTTAAGCTTAAAATCAGTTAAAAAAACGCCATTCAAGCTCAAAAACAAACTTACCCCTCAATATCAACCACTTACAAATTCATTATTTTAGCTCGTAATAAGGTACGCTCATTTTGCAACATAACTTTTATCAGTTGAATTTTTTTTCAGCGCGGCATAATCCAGGGTAACACACAATCCATACCCCTGTGGTACGCGGGCTTAGCCATTGTTAAACTCAATTCCGGATTCAATCAAATCGTCTTCACACGCTCATCGCCAAAGCAATAAAGCTGTAGCTGATTTAGTAAACTTATATTCCCAACCCCTATCAATCAGGTATTTTTCTTAACCACTTCCACCAAATGATCAATATCAAAAGGTTTTTCAATATAGTCATCGGCTTTACAAGCTGTGGCTTTTTCAGGCAGGTTCGCAGAAGTAGAAGTCAGCACAGCCGACACATCCTGCGTCTGGGGATCAGATTTTAATTCTTCAATGACCACAGATCCTTTCTTTTTCCCTTTGATGTGCTCATCCACCACCACTACATCTGGATCAATCTCCTCAAGTTTCTCTATAGGCTCCGTCGTCAGTGACGCCGTAACCTCAAAACCTTCCTCCTCTAGTACCTGATCCATAATATCAAGTATATCTTCATTATCCTGAATCAGGACAACCTTCTTTTTCATAACGGCCAATTTATTAAGCGTAAATGTAGCAAAAAGAGTATTGGGTTCATAATTTGAATCCATCAGGGAGTAATCCAAATCTATAATAGTCTTAGGTCAGTTTTTAAACAGAATAGGGTTGCCCGAAATCGAACAACCCTATCATTTTGAGAATTCATGGATAATTTAATAGTCCATACTTTTTTATCAACCAGCCGGATCCGGCCGCCGTACCGTTAATCTTTTCAAATCCATCCAATGTGCACTCACAGTCGCCAACAGGCCCAAACATACCGTAATTATATTTCGCCCTATAGCTCAATCCAGTGAGCAAAAAATAACGATTGCCTGCTTTTACAATTACCTGATCTATAATGCTCATTTTATCAAAGGGGAGCATCACATTCTGGTATTCAACAGCAGGGTTAACATCGGCTTTTACCATACTATCCCGTATGATTGATTTGTTTCGAACAAGATAAAAACGAACTTGTTTGGTTTCTTTTTTACTAAACCCATCAAGTACAAATTCGATTTTTCTGTTTACCGTTGTCATGGTATCACAAACCTCTTTTTGATAACGGATTGCCTCTTTTTCCTTTGAATAATTGTTCCACTTCACGTTTCCCCAAAAAAGCCCTATAATTAATAGCAGAAGACAGATAAGGATCAGGGTAGTTACACCAATATTTTTAAGGATCTTATTCATTACTGGCTTATTATTCTACCTTCTTAAAATACAATGTCGAAGAAATTCGTATAGTGTTTGCCCAATTTTCTTCTCTGTACAACACCAAACTGTCTTGATCAACTTTCTGTATGCCATAATGGGTGGTTTTACCATCGGCAACAAATCGAAGTACCCTATCATTTATGGAATAGTCATAACTTGACTTATAATTACCATTTGCCATCATAACTACCACTATGTTATTCATAATATTCATCCATCAGACTTTTTCTCCCGCCAGATTCAAGATCAATATATTCAAACTTTTTATATTGACAGAAAGATCCCATATCCCGATCGCCGTTGATGAAGATTGCTCCAACTAAAATCACATATTTACAGGGATAAGCGGTCTGTTTAACTAAAACTTCTATTCGATCATCAATGGCCTCGTACATCACTTCGGTGGCTTCAAATATCTGATTTTTGGCATTTAAGATCCTTTCCTTACTATGGAGAAAGGTCTGTTCAATTGTATTCATCTGAAAATCCAGTGAAGTTATATTTCCTTCAACGATCTCTCCTGCGGAAAGTTTTGCCAAAGCTCCTTTGGCTGCCCCGCAACAGGCCGAATTACCTGTTTGACCTATTCTACCTATTTCACCTATAGTTCCGTCTTTGGTAATCCCGATATGCGGAGCATAAAAAATAACGACAGCGCCGTCTTCGGGAACATGATGTGCAAAAGCGTTCATTCCGGTAATGCCTGCGAAAGGAAAACCGTCAAGCCCACCCAAATGAAACGGACCTAACATTTCATAAGCTCTTGGTGGATATTGTATGGCGTTGACATCATCACAGCACATACTATCAGCATGCATCAGCTGATTCGGTTTTAAACCGATGTGTTTTTCAATTGTATCCAATAAACGATTAACGGTATCAATAGATGTTAAGGCCTTCGGATACCATTTTCTAACGGCTTCTATACTCATAACTTTTGTTTTTACATTAAAATATTATTCATCGGCTGTATTGTAGCTGGCAAATCTTTCTCACCAAGCATTTCTCTTAAATCAATTTCTATATTACGGCTGATTTGTGTGATCGGGATATCATTGGCATTTCCTTCAAACGGGTTTTCAGTACTTTCACCTATCTGTTCTAACACCAAAAATACCCAGCCCAATAATACACTGAAAGGTATGACAAGCCAAATGATATTTTCTCCAAATTTCTCTGTCATTTTTGATATTTCTCCAATAAAACCAAGAGGTAATAACAAGCATAAAGCATTGGTGAAATATAGATTAATACTTGAGAATTGTCTGGGATAAGGAGAATTTTTGATACGTTCGCATTTCCCCTGCTGGTCATATAATTCTTTAAGGTGGCTTTCCAACAAACCGTAATTAAAGCCGGAAACCTTTTCCTCCTCGTTTAACTCTCTAAGTTGCGAAGACTGTAAGGCAATAATCTGCGTAGCACGGTTTTTTGTAGATAAAATATATTGATATTCTTCTTCTGATAAAAATGGTTTCAGTTCTTCATCTAAACTGCTTTCCCATTCGGGTACTTTATAATATTTAAGATACTCACGGTTGTAACTCTTAGTTTTTACATTTTCCCAGCTTTTTATTTCTCTCAGCTGAAAACGTAAGGCAGTAAGCCAGGCAAAATGGCGGTAAATGATCTGCCGGTGCAATTGTTTTTCTACAGACTTGTCTTCAGAACGTATGAAATCCTTTATTAAGATCCCAAAACTGCGGCTATTGTTGATAATGGAACCATAGACCTGCCGTGCTTCCCACATCCGGTTGTAAGTCTGTGTATTTTTAAATCCCGAAATGAAAGCCGTGGCTGTTCCCAGCAATGCAACCGGAACCCAGGGAATAGCCAGCCATTTCCAACCCAAAAAATAAAACAGGATTGTAGGGACAATACTCAGAAGAAGCATTTTGTAGATCTTTACCCTTGTCCATGGAATGAATTGATAAAGCTTATAATGAGAACCTGTATTCATATTAGATTATTTTTTTGATGAAAATTTACTGATTAAAATACCCACCAGCACCACGGTGTAAAATTGTCCGGCGATGCCGATAAAGGCTGTGATTAACTTGGTTACATGTGTATTGGGTGTAATATCTCCAAAACCAATACTGGTAAAGGTTATAGAGCAAAAGTATACCAAATCAATAAAAATACTCGCCGCAGAGGAGGTATCTATGCCATTAAAAGAATTGAGATTATGATATTCAAAGGTCTGCAGCAAAAATGTTGAGATTTCGATCAATAAAAAATATCCGCATGCGGATGCCGAAATAATATCACTGTTAATATATCCCGGTTTTATTAAAAACCGTAGCAATTCTAAAAACAGGAAAGAAAAGAAGATGACGTAATTGATATTCAGAAAAGTAAAATACCAGGGTATATCATTAAAAAACGGAATACCAATAGGAAGCAATAGTATAACGATAAAATGGAAATTGCGGAACCAGTGCCGCCAACTGTGTTTTCCTGTAAACATAAAAATGCTTCCCAGCCCCAGCAGCAGCATATTGATAGGCCATACAACCCGTGTATAAAAATTGAGGTCGGTAAGGAAAATACCCACAAACAAATGCTGGATTAATGCCATAAGCAATAATTCATATTTATATTTTCGTAGAACAGTGATGGTTTTGTTCACTTAGGTCAATGTTAAAGTCGATATTGGAATTAAATTAACACTTAATCACTTTTTTGCCTGCCCGATATCTAATCTATCAAATTTTCCATCAGCATTTTGGTGGAAATTAAAAAACACAGGAAAAGTACCCCAATTGCCTGCTTTGAAATTTCCTTTAATGATGTTTATATGCAGGGAATGCACAGATAAATTATCGCTGACCTTAGTCATTTACCGTTAGCAAGTGGATGCTGCAAGTATATGATGACCAGATTCAGCAATAGAAAAGGTAATTCTATAGCCACACCTTTTAAATCCCTGTCAAGAAGATGGAAACAGACGATTAGTAAAATACCAGCTGCCATTAAAAAATTGCCCCAAACAAAGGTTCTAGGGAAGATAATCAGCAATGCACTCAACATTGTTATCGCCCCGATGACCATCAAACCAGGTTTATTGATGTTCCATTTGCTAAACATTTCAATCATTTCAGCCTTCCCTGACATCATTGCCCATCCTTGTTTCAAACCCATAAATATGGCAACAAGCATCAATAGCGAATTAATAATTTTTAAAATCATATTTTAGTTTTTTAAAGGTTCATCTCAATGGTTGCAGCATACAAATTGCCTTTTCCAAATATTGACTGCTGTTCACCTAATTTAATAATTTTTGAATAACCGGACTTTTCAAACAGTCCTTTCAGATCTGTAAAACTTATTGGATAAGGTACCCAATGACTGGCAATAGTCGTATCGTATTCTACGATTACGAACTTTTTATTTACCCTTACCAGCATAACCTACACCACCAAAAGGCAGACTGTCTATCCAGCAATGCAGATTGGTTTGGTTGATACAGCCGCCACCAAAGGAAACCGAATTGATGAATTTGTTCGTTCATATTGTGAATTTAAATTGAGAAAGGCAGTTAACTGCCTTTCTCACAAATATTATCTTGTTGTGTAACCGCCGTTGGCAAAAATAGTCTGTCCCGTTATCCACCATCCATCGGTCACCAGAAACTCAACTAATGGTGCAATATCCTTGATATCCGTTAGTCCGCCCAGCGCTGATGCAGATTTGTGGTAAGCTACGGCATCATCAGTCTCCTGACCATAAAAGAATGGAGTATCCATTGGACCCGGTGCAACCGCTGTAACAGAAATTCCCCTTGGCCCGAATTCCTTGGAAGCCGCTCTTGTAAAATGCTCTACTGGCGCTTTTGCCCCTGCGTAAGTAGAATACAGACCTGTATAAGCTGCCAGCAAAGAAGTCACGATCGTACAGATCTTTCCATTGTCGTTCAGTTTTTTACCGGCTTCCTGCAAAAAGAAATAAGCAGATTTGGAGTTGATCCCAAACATCTTATCGTATTCTTCTTCCGTGGTCTCAATAAAGGGCTTTTTCAATACCATACCGACAGTATTGATAGCGATGTCAACACCTCCGAATTTCGCGATAGCTTCATCAAAGAACCTGGTCACATTGTCCGCCTTGGTCAGGTCCCCCTGAAATAGAAATGCTTCCGCTCCCAACGCTTTAACCGCTTCCAATGTTTTTTCACTTTCGGCTTTAGAACTTTCGCTGTTAAAATGAATGCCCAGTTTTGCACCCTTAGCTGCAAAATCACGGCTGAGCAGACCGCCAAGGTTCTTTCCACCTCCGGCAATTAGCACTACTTTGTCTTTCAAATTGTTTCTTGACATAACTGTTTGTTTTAGATAAATAGAATAGAAAACAAACTTAATAAACTGACTGAATATTCCGTCAGTTTGATTTATAAAAAAAATTATTTTTTTATCGCGTCCCAGGCCATCTGAAGAAACAGGGAAATCGTGTCCTCAGAAAAGGTAACCTGCTCATCTATAGCCCAGAGTATCCATCCGTTAATGGTACTGAAGGTATATAGTCGCAAGTGCCGTGCAGTAAGGGGCTTAAAAAGATCTTCCGCGAGACCTTCTTCATAAAGCGCATCAAATAAAAGAAAATCCTTCATGGCGATCTCATGGATTTCCCTGGTCAGCACCGGAGAAGCCGCGAACTGATAGGAAAACTGAAACTCCAGAGGATGCTCAATGAAGTACCGGATGACCTTTTCCCAGAGAAAATTGAACCGGTCCTTTATACTATCCTTTGCTGTATAATTTTTGAATACATAAGCAGATTCTTCCGCTTTCTGCCAGATCCAGATCTGCTGGATGATATCCTCTTTGCTTTTAAAATGCTTATAAACGGTACCAATTCCCACCCCTGCTTCCCCAGCGATCTGAGCAATGGTAACTGCGTGTGCTCCATTTGTTACAAAAAGTTTTAGTGCTGCATGAATAATTTGTGTTCTTTTCAACGATTTAGATAAAGTAATACTATTTGGTTTGATCTTGATTAGATCGACAAATGTATCAAAACTGCCAATAGAAATACGAATTCAACAAAATTTCTTTATTAACGCTATAAACGACATTGAGAGGCTAATATAAACGAGCAATCTGATCTCCAGTGCAAAGAAGACATCCTGTTAACCTCATCACCATCCAAAACTTTACTGACCGCTTTGATGCGGTATATGCTTAACTTTCAAAAGGTTTACTCAGATGCGCCATTGGGACAAAAGCATGCGCTCATTAGCGAGGTGTTCAAAGATGGTTTCACTTATAAAAATGGGATGTTTAGAACACCTGGCATCAATAAAAATTTAGACTAAAACTCACCGGCATTAAACAAAATAGGGTTGCTCGAAATCGAACAACCCTATCATTTTGAGAATCCATTCTCGTCTCGCGGAGGAAGAGGGACTTGAACTTTAAAACTAACACCCTTTCTACCAGCCAATTAAAACTTTAAATTTATTAAGCGCCACGAATGACGCCATTATAATATTGCCTTTTATAAGAACTTGAATTTGCAAAATCAGAAACTATTGCCTGCGTCCATGATTTATACATCATGTTTCGGAACAACCGCATTTCCTTATCAATACAAATATAGGAAATGTTACGGTTTATATCAAAGCATTAACTAGCGTTCCATATATTCTATTATACTTTTGTATGCGGTTTTTTCTTGTTCCTCGATTGTACTTGTTATCATGTCTGATATCTCAGACATGAAATCTCCAATGTCTTGATGTATTCGCTTAGCTGTTTTTAATTTTTTAATTTCTTCTATTGCACTAGTCATATCGGTATCATTAAGAATACTTTGTAGTTCATCAACTTGTAACTTCCAATATTCCACGTATTTCATTCGATCGACAGTTTTAAAAATTTTCACATCTTCATGTCTGATCGGAAGTATTTTATCGTTTCTGTTCCTATCATTTAAAACATGCAAGACCTCGGTCATGCAATTCGCTGACTTCAAATATTCGTCGCTAATAATCAGTATAGCATAATCAGAAGCACGTATAGATTCCATAAAAGTAGAAATCAGATCTTTATAGCCTAAGTCGTGGCCGTCCATAGAGGGTGTATATCCATTATCTTTCAAAAATTCATAAAGCTTATTTGCTGTCTGTTTATGGTTCCAATTGTAAGAAATAAAAATGTTCTTTTTAATAGGCAAAGTTGTGACCGCTAAAGGTTCTAAAAATCCACCATTATCAATAAAGGGTTTAGTTTTAATTGAAACACCAATATATTTGCCACCATAAATTTTCACTACCCCACTTTTTCTAATTTCTTCAATTAACTCTTCAGCATCAGAAAGTGAAATTTGGTTATTAAATATTGTCGTTCTAACTGTATGTTTATTAACATTGATTAGCCCAGGATTATCAACTAAGTATTTTAAGATCAAATTAAGCATTGATTGGTTTGACATATCTAGGATGTTTGTGTTTGGATTATGTTGGGCAAATGAATCTAGGCTCTGTATTTTCATTAACTTAATCTCATATTGTAATTGTTTGAATGATATTATTTGACTTGATTTTTTTACTTTAATAGCAAATAATTTTTTCCCTTGATGGTGAAAGAATCCGTACTCAATCTGAGGGATTGGAGAAAGCTTTGCGATAGTATTTTTCAACACAAGGTTTACCTGAAAATCGTCACTAAGGCCAATAACAGAGAATTGATTGTTTTTGCTTAGGATGCCCATTAAAAAGATTCCACCTTGTGTGTTAGAGAAAGCAGATATAATGCGACCAATTTCATTACTAGAAGGCAGCAAAGCTGCATATTTAAGTCGGTTGCTTTCCGGTAAGCCTATTTGTTTTATAATCTCGTCTTCAAATTGCATGTTACTAAATTGGAAATTTCTTAATGTTGCTTTTCTTTAAAATATGCCCTAAGCTGACTTGCCATACCTCTTTCCCATCATCCACCCATAATTCAGCATCAGCATAATCCAACGCATCTTTCTCTGCACCATAATAAACAATTACTTCCCTAGAATAAGCTGGACGAAAGACAATTGTTATTGGCTGCCCATACTTAAATACCCCGGCTAGGATTGTTGGGGCCGTGTTTATGTCAAGGTCTTCTAAGTCATAAACGTTTTCTAATGACTGTAAATGCGCAACAACGCGCTTTCTTGCTCTATCAATGTGGGTCTGGGAAAGTACAAACATTTCATTAGTAGGAATTGACTTATGATCAAACAACGCTTCTAAGTCCGTATCTTTCATTGCGTCATTCCATTCATCTATGTTAGTAATGCCCATCGCAATTAAAATCTCCTCTGTAACAGGTAAAAGGCTTGGCCTATCATTTGTTAAGTTCTCGAACTTTTTTCTCAGTTCATCCGCGTTTGCCACTTCAAAGACTAACAAAAGATCCTTCAACTCCTCTGCTCTATTGATATTCTCCATTATTTCATCGTCGTCGTACAAAAGATGTTTTTTGGAATAAATGCTAGGAAAATGACGCTTCGCTTCAACCGGGCTTTCACTAAAATAGCGTAAAAGAAGTTTTAATGCCGGACGAAAATTTTGAGCCAATTCTCTATCAGCCGTTTTTTCCAACACCTCGGAATTAATGGATCTTATTGCATCAGCCAAAGTGTAATAATCATGATCTTCAAAGTCCAAGGTTATTCCTTCATGTACGAGATTACTTCTTATATCATCGCCAAATAACTTCAATATATCCTTGAACAACTCCGGTATTTCATCATTCTGTTTAGACAATTGACCTTTCTTTACTAAGCTTCCATTTTGATCTGGAATTATAGCTTTGGCGTCTAAAATAGTTACGAAATCTTTTTCGTCCCTTGACAAAAGCTCATAAAATAAATTTAACCATTCAACAGCGTCAGTGCTTTTCAGTTGTTCTTGTAATTTAGGCAAGGTTTTATAATATTCCACGATCCCAGAAAATTCCTGTAATGTTAATTTCCCACAGTCATTCCAAATAGTGTGCGCCCAATATTCTACATGTTGCTTTTGAGGCAGCTGGTGGGGAAACCATAAATTTGCTAAATCCCATGCAAATTCTCTGGTTTCCTTTGTTCCTCCGAAGGGAAACCAAATGTATTTTTCGCCTTTGTCATTTAGAATAGAACATAGCTTATCATTAGCATTTACAACAATTTTTGAAGTTGCCAATTTCGCCCTTATAGGTTTCTGAATCACCCTTTCATACCAGTCAGCAGAGGTATTGTCTTTAATATGATCTCTTAGATATCCCAATTTAGCCAGTAAATGTAAATTTGTCCATTCCTTTGCTATTGCGTGATCCAACAAAGTAAAATATAATTCTACAGCATCTTCCATTATCTGTTTATTCTCGTCAATCAACCTATTGACTCTCGTGGAATCCGTCAAAAATATTCCGTCTCGAGGATCAGTAGGGTTAAAATTGGAATTATTGATAATAGTTGGAAAAGGAAATGATTCGGTACCTATTAATGGAAAATCACAGAAAATCCTAGGTACATTTGAATTTATTGACAGTATAGAAATAGACTTCTTATTGATTTCTACCGGAATTGAAATGCAAGTCGATTCTTTAGAAAAGAGAATAAATTTTAAATTTTGAGTGGCATTTGCAGTATGAGTAATTGCTACTGTTTTTAGCTTCAAATTTGTATTATCATCAATTTCTCTATCCTCAACAATAGAATAAGTTATTCCTCTAGGGTTTAACGCGACAGTATTTATTTCGTTGACAAAACACAAGGTGTAAGGAAGGTTAACATTTAAATCTGCTAATCCCTGATTGGTAACCTGTTTGCTTAAATTATCTTCGAGAACATAGGCAAATATTGTGTTTAATTTTGCTTTATTATATTCCAAAAATGGCGGGAGTTCATCAATATTATCAACTTGACTTTTAGACTTCATTACAGCAGTAATTATCTCGTCAAGCTCAAATCCAGATCTATCTAAAGTAAATTTAAACTTGCGATAGTCCAGTCCTTCTTCCTTTGCGACCCCACTAACAAGAACTTTTTCAGATAGCATATGGGTAGTCAAAAAGCCTGTACCAAATTTTCCAGTTTCCTTTCTTTTGCCATCCTCATCTTTATTTCTATCCTTCGAAGATATCTGCTCTATTAAGAATCGAATGTTATCTGCAGTAAATGGCAAACCATCATGTTGAAAAACTAAATAGTCTTTATTGTTCCTCTTTAATTCAGAAATTTCAATATTTACACCATTGCCACTATGAACATCTTTAGCATTTTGCAATAATTCCCAAACCCATCTTCTTGGCGTATTTGGAGACGTCTCAACACTGGCCCGTAAAACTGTCATCTCGCGAAGAACTTTGGTTGCTATATTCTGGTAATGCGCTTTATCTTGGGACGCGCTAAATTTGTCACGGTAACTCATTGATCAATTAGGTTTATTCAGCTAAGTAACAAATTTACAATTGTTATAAAGAAAGAAAATTTGATTTAAACAAATTACATCTACGCTATTGATTTTTAGTATTACAATAAAAAGACCCACGTCAGAAGAATTTGACATGGGTCATCTTTATTTGCTGTTATTGTTAATTTATTTAACTTATCAATAGCCTTATGGGAATCAGTATATTGACCCGAATAGAAACAATCATCGTATTATCTTTTCAATAGAAAAACCCTACTTCCCAATTCAGGATGATAAGATGGATCATATTGAATGTATCCAAAGCGTTGTAATTCCGAAATGCATTTATGGTAAGTGACTATACTTTTAATGTGCGCTAAATGCATTATCTTCTTTCGGGATATAAATATAGGCGCGCGGCTTTCATTCGTATTGGCTAATTGTACGATTGCAAACAAAACAGCCATGTGCCAAACGGTTATCCGTTGGTCATGAGAGAAGGAAAGCAGGTAGCTGCTGAAAAAGTTTAGATCAATTGTCATAACCTATCCTCCTTTACAGCAAACAGCGCTTTGATCTCTGCGAGGTTGTAGTACCAAGTACCTTCAATTTTCACAGGCTTTATCCTGCCACTGATCCTTAGATTTTGCAAAGTTCCGGGAGACACCTTTAGCATCTTCCTTACTTCACCGCTTTTTAGCCATTCCGGCTGTGCTTCTTTTTTTAGATCCTGGTTAACTATCTTTTTAATATCATCCAGTAACCGGATGCGAAATATTTCCAGATCTTCCTTACTCACAATTTCCAAACTCACGATATCCTGGTTTAATAATTCCTAATTCATTTCTATTGCCTCATAACTTCACGGTGCTGCTTTCCCAACGGCTGTAGGTTCTGTTATAAGTGATGTACCCAAATTCATTTAACTGCTGTATTGTCCTATGATAGGTTGTAGGGCTGTATATCTTTGATACGCGCATCAATTCAGAACTGGTTATACTCAGCATCTCGGCTTTTCCCTGGTCATAATAACATTTAAGCAGGGCAGTGTACAACGATATATGGGCAGGCCCGATTCTGCCATCGTTACTTGTCCTTTGCAGGAAGTTGTAGAGTGTTTCTAACGCTTCCATAACCTAATGAGAAATCCCTTTACCTTTCTTTATGGCTTTTTCTTCTTTCTTCTGCGGATGCAGCGCAACTACTTTCGTAGGTGCTGCTTTGGGTCGAATAACCTGGTCTATAGTGATTCTCCTATTCTGATCGTCATATGCATTGAGCGATCGCTGAAAAGGATTAGCTTCAATAGTGTAGTTTTGCTTCGATCCTTCTTTATTAATGGTTACCTGGACCAGATCACCTTGTTTTAGCAGGCGGGAAGCTGTATCTACATCCATACCCAAATGAGCTTCGGTAATCCCTGCTGTTTTAATAACGGCATTCCAGTTAAAGGCATCATCAGATTTTATGATCCTTACCCTGTGATTGCCTTCGGCATCCCTATCCGTTAAATCAAGCTGCAACCAGCGTTCGTTGCTCCAGGGAACGTTTATCTCCTGATTTAGTACTGGCCTGCCGGAAAGGAAATTGGCCGTTTCGTGTTTAGTTAATACAAAATCCTCACCAGGCTTAAAAGAATGCGAGCGAATCTCTTTAGAACCATTTTTTAAAGTTGCCGTGTAATCGGTGAACTCATAAAGTCCCTGCTCATTCCTTTTAAAACTCAAATTGAAATCCACCCGTTCTTGTTCACGGGGATAATAAGAAACTGGTATAGAAAAGGTCTCCTTCCCCTGGCTAATGTGCCGCGTCATTTGGTTGTTAGCCTCTCCAAATCCTGTACTGATCAATTTAGCGGTTAGTAGTTCGGTATTGTTAACTGTGACACGTTCCTGTTGTTTTACCTTTTGAAATTGCCGGATTGGGGAAATTATATTCCGAAAGAACCGCAAAACCCTGTTAGGATACAGCGTTCGTCTTAATTCCTGCCGTTCACTTTGGATCACCCGGATCATTAGCCGTTCATCAAAACTCATGGAACCGCCATACCTGACCTGAAGGTTATTGAGAAAGGCCAGTTTCTCCCTTAAAAAGGGCTTATTGTTTTTAATAGTTCCGGGAATCAGCTTCTCTAGCCTGCTTTCCCTTTCCTGCCATGTTTTCAATGCTGCCTCAACTCTATTCTGCGGTTCCATGAGCTATCTTTTTAATTAATGTCTGATGCCAGCGCTTTTTTTCTTACCCGTTTTTTTTTCAACGGCATCCTTTTCAACGGAAAGGTTATTTTTATTGTCTTCCTTTTTACCCTGCTTTTGGGATTGATCAGACAAATCATTGGTAACATTCTTTGCATGGGATTCAGCAGGCCCTTCATTAGTCAATCCCTGGCTCAGGCGTTTATTGATGTCCGGGATTGCCTTCAAATCAGCATCATAAGTATTGAAATTCCATATCCTGGGATTTACTTCAAGATAGCCTTTGATAGTATTGTTTTCTTTCGCAAACATCACGGAGATCACTTCCCCTTTTTTCAGATCCTTCTTAGTATCGTCATCCAATGGCAGCTTAAGTGGTACATTGGCCAACTTTTCTTCAAACTTGAAGCCGTATCCTTCTCCAAAGGATTGCAGTTTAAAGTTCCCTCTGGCATCAGTATCGGTAAAATCGATCTTACGCCAGGCCATGTAGGTGTCATCTTTTATTGGCTTAAACACGGTCTTTCCGTCCTGTTCCAGCTTTTCGTGACGATTATATTTTTTTTCTACGGCTCTGCCCTCCAATAGATTGAATGCCTCCCTGGCTGTGATCCTTTGATCAGCGTAAAACTCAGTTGACAAGTCTTCCATTCCAGGACGCTTTAGCGTTGCCTGGAAACTGTTAAAGAAATAATTATTCTCGGTTTGAGATTTCGTAAACGGAAGGGTGTACACCATTTCCTTACCCGCATTAAGCTTTCCACCGATTTCCTTCCTGATCTCGATTTTAAAATTCGGCTGTAACGTAGCCATTTCCCTTTTCAGGTGTTCGATGTCAATGTCGAAGCCTGTATATTTCACATTAGTATGCAGGCTCTCTGCATTATTGGTTATTTCAGTACTCATTGTCTTAGTTTTTAAAAATTTGAACTATTGATATGATTAATTGAATGGTATTAATTGTGCATTCCAGTCATCACGAGAAGAAGCCCTATAGGGCATAAAGGATGATTACTGTATCCTGTCGGCTTTGAAGATCTCCTTATTGCCGATACTCAATTCCAGGTTTCGCCCCCCGTTTTCCTCCTGCAATTGCACTTTAAATACCTGCTTATTAGGAATGGTGAACTTTGGTACCGCCACTACAACAACCTGTTCCGAGTTGCTCCTAATGATCTTGCCATTACCCAATACAAAGAGGGGCTTAATGTCAATTTCCTGAGAGGCGGTGCGCCTCGACTTCTTTTTGTCTTTTATAAAGAAGCGCAGCGTCTTGACATCATAATTTAAACCGGATCGGTTCTTAAATTCAAACTGGAAGTACATGACCCCTTCCTGAACAAACAGGCCCTTTAATTCAATTTCAACACCGTAGGCAGATTTTTTAAGACCCCGAACCGACTTCCTTTTGGCCGCTACCTTGTCAGCATTGCCCTGTATCAGATCAGTTGTTGCATCAGGTGTGAATACAGCAAGCGGGTTCGGCACCAGCTGGGCATTCTGTACCTTAATATTGATGCCTGTAGGCTGTTCCGAATAATTCAATACATAGGAATATAAACTGCCGTCGGCTGTTACTACCGTCAGGTTTGTTTCTGCAAAGTCTTGCCTACCTGCTTTGAGCTGTAAGACATTTTCAACGCCAATAGCCTTTTGCACCAATATGTCACGACTGCCTTTATCTATGCTTTTGATCGCATAAGGGAATATCAGGTTTGTTGTTTTGGCAAAAGTTATTGCCAGGCGGTAAGGGTCAATAGACGAGGTTTTTGTTTCCTGGGCATTAGTTGTCAAATTGAGGAGAAATAGGAAAATTCCGAATATCCCTGCTGCACATTTCATTTTCATCATTTAGAATTTTTAATTTGAATTGATAGTTGTTTCTTTTAATCCTGGTCTTTTTGTTTTTCGTCACGCAATAACACCTGGTAACCTGCCTTTACGGTGACACGGATCAGCTTCACCTTTTTACTGAACAGGCTTTTTGCTGCCTCAACACCAACAGTAGCCGCCTGCATTTCCAAAGTGGGGTCCATACTTTGGAAACCAATATTCTGCAAACCCCTGTCCGCTGATTCTTTGGCCACCTCCCTGCTTATGGCTCCTGGTATATAGATGCCGTCCAGGCCATCCATATCAAAAACAGCCAGTTCTGTTGTGTACAGGTTATTGTTATAGCGAATACTACCGATCTTGATGCCTAGTCTTTCGCCGCTCAATGAAGCAATGCCGTGAATAAAGCTACCCTTCGGTATCAGCTGGCCATTAATAAAAATATCACTGGTAAGCCTAAGCTTTACAATGGAACCGGTAGTGATCGTCTGATCTTCATGAATCACCGCTGATATGGCATTATTTACCGTTCCTGCAGTATTCGTATTGTCAAAAGAGAAAAAACCGTTGACCTCCTTATCATTTCCCCGGTTACCCGTAGGTTTTGCCACTCCTTCTTTATCCAGCGTAGACACCGGATCAGCTTGCTTGCCGGTTGAAACTGCATAAACCCTTCCTTTACGTTGCTCGGAGGTTTGCCGCAATTTTTCCTGTACCAGACCAGGATTCTGTATAGCCATGATCTTTTCGAGCATACCGTTAAGCTGGTTCATTTCCGGGTCCGGCTCATTTCCGCCTTGCATGGCCTTCATCATTTGCTCCAGCCTGTCCACATCAGCACTGGTAACACCTGCCGTTTTTGGGGCGCCAAAATTGTTGGCTGCATAGGGCTGTTGCTGCAATGGGTCTACCGGTTGGGTCAATGCTTTGTTCAGCAGATCCAAACGCTGATATACTTTTTGTTCCTGTGGGTTCGTGTAAGCAGCGCCATAGCTGGATGGAGTGGTTGCAAAACCGCTTCCAGTAAATCCAAGGCGCTGCTGATCCAGTATAAGGTTTTGATCCGTTGCTTCCCGGTTCTGATAATAGGGATCACTTTTTTTTAAATCCCTCATTTTAGCCGAATCCTTTTCCGCCGCGTTATAGAACTGCATCTTATCCATATTGCGTTCGTCCTTAAGGTTCGCCCCAGGCACATCAATATTGATCCCGCCTTTGGCAGGTGCCGCAGCTACGGTTTCAGTGCCGCCTCCCATCGCCCAGAAGGCCAGGGTCATGAATGGGAAAACCAAAACAGGTAGTACGGTTAGAAATTTTCTTTGCCTTAAAAATTTAGGCGAGTGTTTGTTGTCCATATTTATTGATTTAATTGTGATTGATATAATTGCTCTATTGTCCTGATGCTATCGAGCAAACCCGGATGTTGTTTTAGGAATTGATCGTATTGCGGTTTGCCGGTTGGTGACCGGGCAAGGCTATCCATGTACAGCCGGTATATTTTTAATTTTTCGTATTCCTCTGTGCTGATAATTGGTCGCTTCAGATGCACCGGCGCTGTATGCTCAGGGATTTTAATCCGATCAACAGATACCATTGATATTGGCTTAGGTTGTAGCGCTGACCGGATCAGGTAAATACAGGATGCAGCAGTAAGGATGCAGAAAATGGTTAATGCCACCCATTGGGTTCTTAACGAAAGTCCTTCACTTTTTGCAGCCATCCAGGCGGACCAGCGTCGTTGAATGCTATTGATAAAAGTACCTATACGGGATGCTACAATCTCGCTACCTGATATCTTAGTGCTATTTACCTGGTTCAGCTTTTTGAATGGATTTTTCATGATTACCTGTTTTCGATTTTCAAATCTTTATTTTCCAATGTTGCCCAGCGCTCAATTAGAAATCCATGCGGGTTGTTATCACTGCGGCTGACATTACGCAGGTAGCCTTCTGTAACCAGGCTACGCGAAACAATACTGGTAGTCCGGATGATCCGTTGCGTGGCAAAACATCGGAAGGCATAGGGATAGGCTGACAGATCAAGCTGAATGCTGTCTACAGCTATCTGCTGGCTGATATTTGCCGAAATGATATTGGAATAAAAGCCACTTTCAGACAGGTTATCGTATTCCCTTTTGGCAGCCCTATCAGCGAGGTAAAGCGCCTTAGTTATATTGGAAGTGATCACTTTTTCGTCCGGATCAAGTGTAAAGAACAGCCTATGAAAGGTCCTGATATGATCCTTGGCCTCAACAGGTATATTTTCTTTTCGATCCGAAGCAAATGCTTCTATGGCTTTGCCATTGGCCAGTACGTAGACCTTGGCCTGCATTTCAGATACCAGTCGATAGCTTTTATACAATGCATAGCAGGATAAAAGGATGCATCCGATAATAACTATCAGAGTAAATCCCCGCACGTGTTTGAATGCTGTGTCGATATTTTTTGCTTGTTTAAACATGTTGTATTCGTTTCAATTATTACGTAAATTATCTATTATCAACCCCTGCCAGATAGTTTGCTGTGCTGGTAATCCCCATTGCTACTACCATTGCTGTTCCCGCCACCGGCCATCCGGCCCAATGCACCCGAAACGCCTGTACCAGCATCATACTTCTTACCGTCGTCGTAGCTCTTCTTGGTATCAATTGCAGATGTAACTGCTGCACCCGGTGCACTTGCCGCACTGGACATCATACTGGTGACTTTCTGACCTAATGCACCGCCTCCGCCTGCATTGATGATATAGGAGGATATGGAAGGAACCATGAAATAGCCTGCAATACCAATGATCATAAAGACGATATAGGCGACGTCGTTTGAACTGAAGAATGTGTCCCCGGTTGCCCCGATCTGGCTAAGGTCCAGTTTGATCATTTGCACCTGAACTTTACTGATAATGGCCCCGAAGATATTAGCCACAGGTAGCCACAGAAATACATTGAGGTACCGGGCCAGCCATGCGGAAAGCGTATGCTGCAAACCATCAAAGACGGCAATACCAAAAACAAGTGGCCCCAATATGGCCAGGACGACCATCTGAAAAGTTCGCAGGGTATCTATACAAAGAGCCGCTGCTTCATATAAGATCCGCAGGACTTCGCTCATCCATGCCTTTACCGAATTGCGAAACTGGTAGGCCATTTTAGACATCATAAAGCTCACCCCATCCCCTACGATCCCGGTAGGGTCCATCATATTGGAGATTATCGACTGATCTTCATGAGTGTACTTGTACCACTTGCCAAAATCACCCATATTATCATCGCCCACGTACATGAGCCAGGCATCTGTCTTTTTAATCGCTTCTTCCTTTTGTTTCAGTAAGGTCTTAATCGCTTGGTTTGATCCTTCCATCATCTTAGCGGTACCGACTACTGTAGGTTTCATCACGCCATTGATCAGGTTAAGTACCATTGGGAACATCATAATGCACATGCCCAAAACGAAAGGCCGGAACAAAGGGTAAAAATCTATCGGTTCTGCATTGGCCAGGTGCCGCCATACCCTTGAAGAAATATACCATAGTGCCGCAAAGCCGGCAATGCCTTGACCTACTCCAATGAGGCCGCGGCACATCGGCATCATTTCATCATATAAGTGCTCCAGAACGCCTTGCATTCCATGCATTTCATCGGCAATCCCGCCCTGGGCCTTGCTTATTACAGGCAATACCATCCCCACTACCACGCTGAGCGTGATCCTAATCCACTTTGCCATATTCTGATTTTTATTTATTTACACCATGTAGATTGCGCATCGTACCGATATCGCTTTTTTCACTTGCCCTTTGAGCCGCCAGTATTCCCGCGTTACTATTGAAGTTTCTGAGGAAAACCAATTTGTCCGACATTTCTTCATGAATCCGGTCTATAGCCTGCAGCCGTTCATCATCTGACATGCGCAGCTTCCCGGCGGTGACTACCATTGTCAGATCATCCAGGTTATTAAGGCTGCTGCTGATCAGCTTATCATAGACACCGCTGATGTAATCCAACTCACCTGGGTTAAAGAGATCAGCTGCCTTGAATTTTTTACCTGCTGATTTGTATTCACTAACGATCTGCCGCTGGATAGATATGATGTCCGCTATCTTTTTATAATCCCGGACAGTCGGGCTAACGGCCATTAGTCCGTCAAGGAAACTCTTATGCAGACTGAAATTTCCTTCCGACAAATTCTTTATTGTCTTATAGCCACCTTCCAGGATGGTATAACCTTTCTTCATATCCTTTAGGATCTGCTCGAACTGTCCCAGCTTCTCGACATTTAAAAGCAGTTGCACCACCTCCTGGGACTGTGCCTGTACTTTATTGATATATGCTGCTACAAGCAATGCCAACATTATAATTATCTTTTTCATAGCTATTCTTTTATGCCGTTTACTATTTTGATCGTTTGCAAGCCATTGTATTCCTGTTGCCTGGAAGCGCTGAGTACCTTTGCCTCATCACCAAAACCACGTGCGAAGCGGTAATTATCCTGCATTTGCTCATGTATGCCGTCTATGCGCTTAATGCGTTCATCATCCTTTAATTCCAGTCGGTTTGCCGTGGTGAGTGTGATCAGCTCATCAACCAGTTGGACACAGTTGTCCAGCATCCTGCCGAAAGAGCGATTAATATAGTCCAGCTCTTCAGATCGAAGCATCCCGCCTTTGTTCAATTGCTTCCGGGTCTCAGCGCAGCTTTTAAGAATATCGCCCTGTATGGAAATGATCTCTGTTACCTTATAATACTTCCTGATTTCAGGATTGATGGACTTTAAGGAATTGAAAAAGGCGTTATGCAGGTTGAACCCGCCGTCTTTCATATCACCAATGAAATTCAATCCTTGCTGGGCTATCTTATATCCTTTTTGAGCATAGTCGATATAGACTTTAAGCGCCGCGATCTGCTGGAGCAGGTATTTCTTTTGGGTCTTTTTCTGCTTAAACCACTCATCCCAGGTCTGCGCCTGTGCAGCACCAAAAGAAAGACAGCATACTATTATAAATACTATCGTTTTCATACACCTTAATTGAGTCCGTATAATTTCCTGACCATATCTACATCATTCTTCGCCCTGGCCCGCTGCATGCTCAAACCAATATTTTGCTGGTTGAACCGGGTCAGGTCGTAATAATTATTATCTACTTTATTAGAAGCAGCATTGATCAGTTCCAGGCGTTTCGCATCGGTCATCTGTGTTTTGAAGGAATTGATGACCAGGTAGATCTGTTCCATATTGTCTGCACTTTGCTCCAGGATGCCCCCGTAAACCCTTGCCATATAAGCCAGTTCTCCGGCATTGAAATTTTTATCTTTCTGGAACAGGTTCCAGGCACGTTTATATTCATCTACTAATCGTACCTGCTTTTGAGTGATGTCTTTAATGCGCTGGTAATAGGCAATAATGGTTTTTACCTTCGCCAGTTCTTCATAATAATCTTTATAAAGGTCCTTCTGCCGCTCGACCCAACCACCAATCTCATCCAGTTTAAATTTGGATAGGCTGTTTTCCAGTGTCTTTTGCGCATTTTGTAACCAAATGGTTTTGTTCTGCAGGCGCTGGACCTGGAGATCAACTGCTTTGATCACTTTTTTAATGCCTTCTTTAATGATCTTAGCGATCAGGGCCGGGGCTATGGCCTGGGCTTGCTTTACCGGGATGGCCACAATGCTGACCATAAGCAGTAATGCGATAATTTGGATGCTGAACTTTTTCATCGTTCCTTGTTTTAATAAATACTAAATGTGATTTCAATTAGACCGGATGGCTGCTGCCATAGCTGCGATACCGGCTTCCATGCTGCCATGTAATTGTGCCGACTCCATTACCTTGATCCTTTCCTTTCCTTCTGTGGTATAAGCAAGGTATTCCTCTGCACATAGCTCATTCCTGTAGACTTTTTGAATCTGGCCACCGATATCAATAAAGATTTCCCGCTCATCTTTATTCACCGATAAGAGTATGGTTTTGCCCTTTTCGGAAAGGCCGAGCGTGTCCTGTAGTTTGTCAAACTTGTTGATGAACTTTTTCATGTCCATCAGGATCTTGATATCCGCATTGTTAATGATGGCGTCCTTAACGATGGGTGAACTAATTAAATCATCCAACTCCTGGGTAATCACAATAGGTACACCGTTAAATTTGCGGATCGTTTTAAAGGCGTATTTGAGAAATTCAGCCATCCCGGATTTCGCAATGGCCTTCCAGCATTCGTCTATGGTCAACACTTTACGAACACCTTTTAGCTTCCGCATCTTGGATATGAATAATTCAATCAGGATGAGCGTAACTACAGGAAAAAGTATGGGATGATCCTTTATATTGTCCAGCTCTATGACTATAAATGGCTGGTTGAGCAGGTCAAGATTCTCAGTAGCATTCAATAAATAGTCAAACTCTCCACTTTTATAAAAGGGCCGAAGAACATAGAGAAAGTTATCCAAATCAAAATCTTTATCTTTTACCTTATGTGAACGCAGCACTGCTACATAAGTATTTTCCAGGTATTCATAAAAGCTATTGAAGCAGGGAAAAATAGCCGGATCACTTTTCAGCAGATCATAATAACCTTGCAGCGCATTGGATAAGGCAACGTATTCACTTCTGTTGAAGGATTCATTTTCCTGTTTCCATAAACTCACAAGTAAAGATTTCAGGCTTTCCTTTTTCTCCGTATCCAAAACCTGGCCTTCCGGCAGGTAAAACGGATTAAAGCGGATCGGGTTGCTTTCTTCATACGTAAAATAGTAGCCTCCTACCAATTCGCATAAACCTTTATAGCTGCCGCCGATATCTACTGTCAGGCAATGTGCTCCCTGTTGGTAAAGGGAACTTAAAATATGGTTGACCGTCATTGATTTTCCGCCCCCACTGGTCCCACAGACCAGCATGCCCATATTGCTCGATATCCCTGCAGCCCTTGGCGCATCCAGCATATCCACATACAAAGGACGGGAAGACAGCCGGTCACAGAAGCGGATACCTTCATTGGGCTTTACACTTGTCGGTGCCCCTTCCAGGTTCAGGAAACAAGTTGCCTGCTCCAGGAATGTATCGAATGTATCATTCATAGGAAAATCCGCCGCATTGCCGGGTATCCCGGCCCAATAGATCTGTGGCGCACCGACTGTCTCCTCTTTGGCCACTGCATCCATTTGCGCCAGCGCAGAACTTACGGCATTCTTTACGCCCTTTAGCTCAACCAGGTCATCATTCCAGACCAATAGGTTATAATGGGCCTTAACCGGAAGGCGCTGCATACTGATGGTCTCATTCAGGAAATCATTTACTGCATCCCTGGCAATGCTATTCTCCCGGCTATAGGCAGAAAGGGATTGCAGCCGCAGCTTTTTACTTTCCAGTTTTTTAACCGTAGCCCTTTCATCTTCAATGAAGATATATTGATTATAAATGTGGTTAAACGGCAGCAGCTGGCCCAGGGAACTTGCAAACCCCATGCTGAATTTGGTTCTGTCCGTGCTGAACTTGTCATAAGTGATCCTGCTACCGCATAGCGCCGGAAGATCGGTCACATCAGCAAGCGTGTACAGTTGGCAATGTTTATTGCCCACTTTGATGCCTCCGTCAAAAGAAATGTCATTGACCAATAAAGAATCCGGCTGATCCATAAGCCCACAGTATTGTTCGATAACGCCTTCTTTGCGTTTATTACTGCTTAATTCTGTATTGCTGAGCCGATGCAATTTGACAAAGCCCGTATCTTCCATGATCTTTTTAAACTGCCCGCAGCAATCTAAAAACCGTTGCAGCAGCTCCGGTTTAATGGTCTGATCGGGTACGATAGTCCTTCGTAATAAATTAGAAAACAGGGAGGTGCTTTTCTTTCGTCCCGGAGGCTTTTGCGTCAGATAGATATAACAGCAATGGTCCATATAGGGCCTGCCCGTAAAATGGCGGTTGGCCGCTTTGGCCAGGAAACCGTCTGCTTCAGCTACCACAGGCTTATAAGTTGCCGTTGTAAACCAATCCTGTTTATGGTACACTGAGTACTTAGGCAATAATTTAATTGCTTTCACCCATGCTTGGTGAAAGGCTTCATACTCCTGATCGCTAAGGGTAAAAATCTCGGGCAATTCTGCTTTATAGGCAACTGTTATGTCACCTTGTTTACTGAGCATACAATCATGCTCCACTCCCAATATGGGTAATATATCATTCATCCACTTTTCCATCTCACACTACCTTTAATGGCTATCTTAGCCGGTTACCATTCTTCTTATTCTTGAGTTTATTTGTTTTATGCTGCAACTGCATTTGCCGCTGTTTATATACCGGCGTGAGTTTAGCTTCCAACTTTTCCTGAATAGGATGCTGCTCTAATAAGTCATAGTCTTTTAACCCGTATTGCCGGGCAACTCCCACAGGGTCTAACTTAAGCTCGTAAGGAATGGACAACATTACCAGATCCGGGTAATGCTGTTGCTGAAACTTTGGGTCTGCAACTATGCCATGCCGCTGATTGTAAAAACAGATATATTCTGTACCGTCGGCATTCATATCCATAGTGGACAGGTTGATTCGCTTTCCATTTTCGTTGAGGCAATGTAGCTGCTTATTTGCCCAATCAACTTCATACATTTCATGGCCGATCTTAATTTCAGGAAGAGCACCTTTTAACCTGTCTTCCAGTAAGGCAACCTGCCTGGGATCTAAATTATCGGTAACATTCTTCAATTCGGCCACGTAAGGAAGTTTAAAGAACTCTTTATCAGTCATACCCCTGAAATCAGACTCTTCCATATGGAAGATATGGGCCGTAGCACGGAGGTCCCATTGTGACATTTGCTTTAACGACACCCTATAAGGATCGTCGGGATTGGGGCCGTCTAACCGCCCTTCACTTGCAATATTGTTTGTAGTTGGATCGTACAAAAACTCATAGTGTGTCCCCTTATCGACCATATCATCTAATCGCATCACATTACCCGGATTGTTACATTCTCTAAGCTGGCGTTGCAAAAAATCCATGAAGAACATTGCCCCGTCGTCAAATTCTACACTCACCCACTCCTTAGCCATGTTTATCAGATTTAATCATTATAAATACTTTTCTGCTGTTATTTTTAACCACTTTAGGAATAGATGAGCGGGCCATAGCCTTCATCATCCCATGTTCCCCGTATTTGTTACTCATCCCATATATCTTGAAGACTAAGCCGGTACCCGCTATGACGATAATGCCAATACATAGGAATGAGGGAAGGCCAATGACATACATAATCGCAAACAGGATCAGTAATGCTATGATGCCTGCACCCAAATACCAGATGTATTGAGCACGCAAACCCTTAAATTCAATGCTCTTATTGATGCCTTTGTTAATTTGATATACACTGTTGGACATATGCTACTCATTTAAAGCCTGGATAATGGATCGTTATTTTATCCGCTATCCAGGCGGTTTACTTAATTGAAATGCTGATGCAGGACCACAATTACAGCATAGCGCAGAAACCTGCTATCTTTTGTTTCTTCCGAGAAGCCATATATTTCAAATACTGAATGGCACAATTCCAGGATTTGGATAGTCTCGAAAGTCAGTACACCTTTGTTGGACAGTTGTCTGTATTCTTCCGGGAACTCAGTTTCCATAACTTCCCTGATGTATTGGTACCTGGAAGGGCGCAGATCCTGCGTCATTGCATTAAGACATAATTCTTCTATGCTGTATTGCGGGCTTCCGGCTGCGTGGAGCTGTTCGAGTAGGGGCATTACGGCCATTACTTTATCCTCCAGGTATTGGTTCATAGAATAGTCTTCATGAAGTTTAGCGGCCAGTTCAGGGTTGTGGATCAGGATAAAAGCACGTAGCTTTTCTATTAGCTTGCTCTGCATTTTCCTATTAAACAGCGAAGAAACTTTTGATTACAGTAGCAACGACCACAAGGAAAATACAGCTACCAAACCATGCGGCTGCGATCTTGCCGGTATCCGGATCACCGGCATTCCATTTCTGATAAACCTTTACTGCGCCGATCAAGCCCAATAATGCACCGACGGCATACATTAATTTGGTGCCATTAACAAAGTAGCTCCTTACCTGCGTGTTGGCCGCTTCAATCCCGGCATTTCCATCCTGGGCCATTGCTGCTGTTATGTCTACCAATGTGGTAAACACGATTGCTGTAACTGCCAGCAGCCAGGCTTTGCCAATTAACTTTTGCCTTTTAGTTGGCTCATTGTTTAAATTCAACTTCACTTTTTTCATATCTCACGTTTTAAATAATTGACCATTCTTTCGAGGCTCAGGTCATTCCCTGGCTATCCTTCCGCAAAGAAGGATAGCAGGAAAGCCCGCCGGTACCGCTACCTCAACCATTTCCACCATCACCAACCGGTACCGGGCAATAATTAGCGGGACAACTGCATGCAACTGCTCCTTTTCCTCTTCACCATGCAATGCCCGCCATTTCTTTAGTTTTGTTTAGTGTTTTCCCGAAGCTATCCCTCAACCAAGAGGGATAGCGGGGAAAACTGCCGGCACCGTAACCATCAACGACCATCTACCCACCGGTGCCGGGCAATAATTAGCGGGGCAGCTTATTCCACACTGCATCTAATTCACTTTCACTGAAAGCCACCCCGCAAGATTCCTGTGCATGCTGTATGATATAATGATTGACAGCTACCCGATAGGCAGGGCGGCGCAACCCGCCGTAGTTCGCCACTCTATCTTTCAGCTGCGTGAGCAACTCTGATTTGGTGACCTCTTCCCCTGCCTGATCGAATACACTGCTTTTCAGATCGCCAACGACTGCTTCCAATTCGTCAAAATCCATCTCCTCCCTTTCTCCCGGAGCAGTGTAGTCCTCTGAAATATTCCTTGATTTAAATTTGATCTTACCGGATAACAGATTTTTGATTTCCGTCCTGTAGTATAACCCACCGATGACCAGGTAATAACCTGCGATTAGGATAGCTGCTGCTGTCAGGTAATCGCTCCATGTGTAGTTGTTCAACATTGCTTTGCTTTTTAGTTTTAAAATCGTCCGGCTTTTTTACTTTACCGTTTACGATAGCAAAGATGTTGATGATGAGAATGGTGTTTTAACACTTTTGAAGGAGGTCCTTAATATTTATTTAAAAGAATCTGTTAGCCTTATTTAACACTACGCCACCTGGGATTTACTCAGAAAGTGAATAAAGGGACGAATGGGATAACTGCAATCCGGAAAATCGAAAAACAATACAAAATCCCGATATCAGATCAAAGGAGCTTTATGGACTCTGGATGATCAATCTTTACTGACTTAATTTTTTATTATCCAACCTGTTTAAAGAATTGACCGATTAGAAAAAAGAAAAGCCAACCCAAAAGGGTTGGCTACGGCAAAGGATTTTAGTGGTATTACTGGTTATTTCACCCTTTTCCAGACAAATTGCCGGTCCTTATCAAAGGAGAGTAAACCTTTATCCAGATCAAGATATATGGCTACTCCTATTGATGGGTCATTTGGTACCAATGTCTTATCTGTAATGTCGAAAGCACAAAAGATAGTACGTCTTTTTCCATTGTAAAAAGAAAGTGCCTGCCAACCGGCATCATCATAATCGTTCTTGCGCCATTTGGAGTTATCGACCTGGTAGCCTGCCTTCTTTTTGATTACAAAAATTGAATCCCGGAAGTGTACCATTCCAACGACCTTTTCAGTATTGATGTTCTTATGCTCCGAACTGGATTCCCTGACGTACACACCGGTGATTTTATCAACCGGCTCCGAATTACAGGAAAGCAACAGACTTGCAAGGCAGGCCCATGCGATGTTTTGTTTTTTCATATGCTGTAGTTTTAGTGTATAATGATGGTTTTGTAAATGGCTACGGTATGTATGGAACATGCGCTCTTAAGAAGATCAATAATCTTCCATTTTTCGTACAAGATTGTCTTTTAGATTGTCCAGGAATGGTGTTAGATTCTTTTTACGCAAACGCATATTCTGAAATGTCCGGTAATAATTACCCAGGTCAATATTAAAGATCAGTTCCAGGTCAGTCATGATCTGTTTGATATCCCCCCTACCGTTATTTACTGCACCACCGGCATATAAGGCATAGCCCAGCTCAATGAGATCAACAAGACTTCCGGTCCATTGGTTGGTAAACTTCCGCTGATTGCCTTCCTCAGACATCGAAGGATTTTCCAAATGATAAATGGATTTATGAACATGGTGGCCAACCATTTCGAAGGCAAGCAATTTGGATAATTTATTACTGTGGATGGTGCAGAGGCGGGAATCAATATCCATTGTATTGTCTACAGTATTATGCTGAAAATCCCGTAAATAGTATTCCCGGTCCGAATTGGTTTTTTCGGCCTGGTAGTAATTATATAAGGACTGGTTCCTTGAAAAGTATAAACCAATTGTGGTTACTATCTGCCTGTAGTAAGCTATAAGCGTTTCTGAATTACCATATGGTCTGTTCGCCTCAATATGGTATACTTCTTTGTGGTAGATCAGTTCTTTTAAGAACATTGGCTTAATCTGTTTAAAGAAACTTATTTCTTCAGCTTCGTCACAAAACTCATAGTCCAGGACGAATAGCTTTAATTCCTGTATATAGGTCTGCACCAACGCTAATGAGCGCTCTGCCTTTTGCAGGTTATTGCTTGACTCACGGGCAATCTCAGTCAGTTTATCCATCATCAGCCCGTATTGTTTCGTAGTATACTTGGTCATACCCTTCACTTTAAATATCACATGAACTACCGCTAATCTGCAAATGCCAATTAAGATTTGGAAAGGATTTACTTCAATTATGCTGAAGTAGGAGAATTAGTACTTGAAGTAGATTTATATATAGTAGATTCTACTTCATATTTCTATTATTAATTAAAGAATTAATTCTACAGGTGCAAAATTCAGTATTTGACCTAAATAATTATAGAGGTAAAAACCTTGATTTTATTTTTAACAGTTTATTCAGTTTAATGAGATTCAACAGAATGTAAAACCTATTTTGATTTTCTCTACGAAATTCCAGTATAATATATCACAGCCTTTCCATTGATATCTGCAATAGGCAAAATCAACTTATTTAAGGTTTTCACCTCGAATTTTGTAACACATGTGCCGTTTATTTTTGCCACATGGAAAGTACAGAGACAATAAGGGTCGCCTATGCCGAAGACCACTTCGCCATGCGTGAAGGCCTAAAATTGCTGCTTGATGGAAATAGCTTTATAAAGATCGGCCCTTTAGCGGCTGATGGAATCCAGATGCTGAAAGCATTAGAACAGACTACAGAATTGCCGCATGTTTGCCTGATAGACATCAACATGCCTGAAATGGATGGATTTAGCCTACAACAGGAGATAAGCCACCGTTGGCCCAACATTAAAACCCTTATACTATCGATGTATAACGAGGAGCCATTCATTATTAAAATGATTAGCATGGGCGCAAAGGGCTACCTCCATAAAAATGCAGAGACAGACGAAATCGTTAGAGCCATTCACTCCGTTCACAAATACGGATATTATCATAATGACCTTTTAGATGAAAAGCGGGCCAACGCAATTCACACCAACAAGCTTAAACTTCCAAAATTTACAGAACGTGAGATATCGCTGCTACGGCTCATCCATACGGATAAAAGCTATACTGAAATAGCCCTGGAGTTAGGTACTACAACCAGGAGTATCGAAGGATACCGGGATAGGTTATTCGGCAAGCTGAATATAAGTAGTAGGGTCGGCTTAGCGATGTATGCTGTAAAGTACGGATGGGCACCCTTAGACAACCCCGGTAAAAAAATTTTATAACACAACCAACTAAAACAATGAGGATGAACAGAAGAACCATTATTATGCTGACTGTACTACCGCTGACGATTGTATCCTGTAAAAAAACATCCAGGATTAGCTCCCCAACAGCTTTCATTTCAAAGGACACGGCCAATAAAATGATCGCAAGTTACCTGGGCAGTATCCCGACAGGCAACGATACGAACCTTCATTCCTGGGTGATTGATATGGATCAGATTCGTCTTTACGATGAATTGAGTACCGGAGCAAACAGGCTTAAATCTATTAAGATCATGTTGGCTCATAAGCTGGAGTACATTAATTCCGGTCACGCTAATGAGTATGCGGGTTATCGCAACAATGCCCTTACTGTTATTGTCAGCGGGATTAATGCCGCAGGGGATTATGTTTACTTCAGTACTGACAATGTAATTGACCACAGTAATCCTTGTCCCCGTAACTGTCCTGCAGGCACTGCCGCTTCCCCTTCACTTCCTTAATACAAAATCCTATGAAAAACTATGATATCATCTCAGCTATCAACATTAGTCTTTTTGCAGTCCCTTTTATAACAGCCTTATCCAGATACAAGAGATTGGATAAAGGCATGCAGATACTCTGTATAAGTTGCGGTGTATCATTGCTAAGCGAGATATTGGCCTTGTATGCTGCATTTCAATTCCACAACAACATACCGGTATATACCATATATAGCGTTGTTGACACCATATTGCTTTGTTTATACTTTGACTATAGTATCGCTTATTTCCATAAAAGGTATATTGGAAAATGGCTGACGCTATTAACTATTTTATCAGCCATCGGTAGCTTGATCTATCTCGGATCGCTGGACAGCATAAATAACTTTTTCCTTTATTACCAGGGGATAATTATAATAACAATGTGCCTTTTTGCCCTAATACAACAACTGTATAGATCAGAGTACCGCTTGCCCGAATTTTCTCCTCATTTTTGGGCTGCTATCTTATTCATCTTCTGTTGGACACTCGCATTAATGAACGTTTGGTTATATGAGTTCCTAAATGACAAACCCGGAATCCTGCAATCCATTTCGAATTACATGATGGTATGGATAAGTATGCTGATGAATATCGGACTGACGATAATCTTCTTGTCAAATCCCAAAAACATGAAATATGCTCAATAGTCAGATCCTGGCCTTTTTCATCGTTGGTGGTACTATGCTCCTGTTGTTTGGTTTATTCAATATTTACATGATAGTCTACTTAAGACGAAGAAACTTTAAGTACTTTATGAGCCGTACAGTGATGGAGAGTAAGCTCCACGATGAAGGGGAAAGGATATTAAACGAAGTGTCGCGGGATATTCACGATAAGATTCTACAATCCCTGTCTGCCGTTAGATTCCATATCGGTCATGCCCGAAAACTGTCTTCTGATGAACAGCAGTTAAGAAGTTTAAATATAGCCAATGAGCTTATCGAAAAGGTGATCAGCGATGCCGATAACCTCAACCTGTCTTTGAATACAAATTTCATAAAAATAACCAGTTTACTGAACTCGCTGCAAAGCGATCTTGATCATGCCTGCAAGCTTAAAAATATCACGCATAAAATTGAATCTTCGGGTAACATTAATTTATTAACAGGAGATAAGAAAGTATTGATCTACAGGATTGCTAAAGATGCGATTCAAAATGTGATAGAACATGCTTCTGCTACAAGTCTGCTTATTACACTTCTGTATGAAGACAATAATTTCAGAATGGTCATTGCAGACAATGGTTTGGGTTTTCCAAAAGTCCGGTTACATGCCAAACAATGCATGGGGATCAATAATATGGAACAGCGTGCAAAGCAGCTAAACGCCAAATTACATATCAGTTCTACCCCTGGAAAAGGTTGTATTGTAACATTAGATATCAAAGATCCAAGTAGAACCCTTTAATAAACCCAGCACTGATTGTAATGCACTTTCTTTTACCACATGCTCATAATGAAAATATTATCCCTGAAAAGGTAAAGGAGGAGTATAAGCACTTGATAATGCCTTTTGCAAAAGGCGTACAAACTGTGGGTAGTTTTGGTGCAATAGTAACCCAGGTATTTAAAGGTTTGGATTATGAAATATGGCAACATCACTTCTTTATAAAAGAAGCTATTACCCTGTATGCGGTAACAGACGCACCCATTCTGACTATAAATTTTATGCTGAAAGGATCGCCACTTGCCAGGCTGGAAAATATTGGCGAATTACCGCTTGCAGAAAATACAGCACAGTTTTTCTATGTTCCTCCCATCAGGCAAAACGTTTGGTTTGAATCCGGTGTATATCATTGCCTTCATATTGTATTCAGTACTTCATACATTAAAAGGTTAATGACCACGCATCACAGTTTACAATCATTAAAAGATTGCGTAGCCCGAAAAAGCAAGGAGATATTCCTTCATAGTTCCGGTAAGATTAACCTCAAAATGAGGAAGATATTAGAGGAGATAATGAATTGCCATATGGAAGCAGGAGAAACTGACCTTAATATTCAATCTAAAGTACTTAGCCTATTACTTCACTACATACGTAGGTATGGAGCGATTAATAATACAAGCAGCTTCGCATCGACAGAAGAATTTATTGAAGCCATTAATGTCTACATAGAAAGTAATATTGGTCAACACATTTCTATTAAGGAATTGGCGAAGAAATTTGGAAAAAGCCAGAGTGAATTCCATAAAATATTTAAAGACAATTTCAATGCAAGTCCGCATCATTACGTGACATCATTGAGGTTAAACCTGGCTATGAATCTTATCAGGAATACAACTTACTCTTGCGGTGAAATAGCCGCCATTGTTGGCTATGAGGAACTTTCTCACTTTAGCAGTGCCTTTAGAAAACAGTTTGGAAATTCACCAAATAGCTTCCGAAAAAGGTAATTTTTGAAGAGTTTTTTACAACTAAAAAAATATAGGATTTTATAAACAACGAAGCATTATCCCGTATTAGTTTTGTATTACAAAGAGTAGCTAAAGAATAGAGAGTTAGACAATTCACGATTTTAGTTTAGAATACCCGATCAAAAGCAGGTAATAATTCAACACCCGCAAAAGCATAAAGATTAATAAAAACTACAAAACTGTATTCATGATACGGCAGGCGAAGCTTTGCATTAACTGTAATCTATTATAATCTGAATCCAATAAATATATTTTTTGGCCAAAAAATAAGGGGCAGCCGAAAACCTTTAGAATAGAGTAGGCAAATTTTTAAGATCAAAAACCAAATAAAATGAAAAAACTGTTTTCTTTCCTGATGATCGTGTTTACGACACTCTCCTTTGTCGCTAGCGCTCAGCCCCCAACCAGCCTTAAAATAGTGAACAATTCACACTGTACGGTTTGCTTTTACGTGGCTGGAGCCAAAGGTCCTGATTGCACCCCTCTTACATCCAGAACAAATACCATTTGCTTACTTCCGGGTGGTTCCATTACCTGGTCTAATACAAGTGTCGCGCCTTTTTCGCCTCCAATGGCTGCAGGTGGCATCTTCTCTATGTTATGCTGGTATAATTACGACCCATCTTCGGTTTGTCCTGCGATTCCTATCGCTCAGCGTTGCATTTATGATAAATGTGCAGGCACACCCCAGGTCGATAAGCAGAATGTATATAATAGTGATTGCAAACTCTGCGGATCAGTTACCGGGACCTGGAGTTCCAGTGGTGGTATGGCAACAGTTGTATTCAATTAAATCGGGCCGGAAATACCTATACTGTTTTTGTGTTACTTCAGTTTAGGACCTATAGCCCTTTCCCTTATTTCAATGCCAATACGTATTAATCATGAAGAAGAAAATAATTACTGACGTAATAGCGGCATTGCTGATTATACTTTTTGTATACGCAGCTATTAGCAAGCTGAGAACTTACAAAACGTTTGAGGCTCAGCTAGTGAAATCCCCATATGTGACTGATTTTGCCGGGCTTGCCGCCTGGGCATTGCCCCTTAGTGAATTGGTAGTTGCCGTACTGTTGATTGCGAGCCGAACACGTTTAATCGGAATGTATGGAGCATATCTCTTAATGTTTCTCTTTACAGGCTATATCTACGCTATTCTACATTACAGCTATTTCGTTCCCTGTAGCTGCGGTGGTATTCTTTCAAAAATGAATTGGGAAACTCATTTTGTTTTCAACATAATTTTTACCTCAATGGCCCTGATTGGGATATTCCTTGTAAGACCAATTTCCAAAGCGGCTAATTAGCTCTTTGTCAAAAATATTTTTGCAAAAATCAGGCGTAGCTGAAAACCTGTAAAAGAGAGTAGGCATTTTATCCATTTTCAATAATTACCAAAAAATGAAAAAGTTAAAACTCGGCTTTGTAGCCCTCGCGTTAATTTCTGGTGTTTCTGCTTTTGCAACTGGTTCTACTGCAAATGAAGAAGCTGATTGTACACAAACAACTGGCAACATTGACGCTACCTGTCCTTTCGGATCAAATCCGTGCTGCGTAGCACCAGCCAGCTCCTCTCTGAAACAAACTCAGGGTGGCCTTGAAGTTGACATCGCTCCTTTCGAGCAAGTGCTTACGAGGAACTAAAAAAATAATCAAGGCAGACAAAAATTTGTCTGCCTTGATTATTAAATAAAACTCTCGATCTTATGAATCATAATGTTTACAGAGCTGTAATTACAATTTTATTATCCGGAATAGGATTTCTGACCCTGCAGCAATTAAATGCGCATTCGCATTACGGTAGTGAACAGCCCGGAGGTTTCAAGAGAATTATCCGGGGAAAAGCCGTCATTAATCATGTTTTCCCGACAAAAAGTAATTACTACTCAGCTGGAACTGCAAATGGGAAATGCTATTTTTATGCTGCAAATCCACGTGATATCATTGTTTTAGATAGCAATTTTGATGCTGGTATTCTGGAGTTACCCAAGGATTCAGCCATCGAACGATTTAGTTACGCCTATAAGGCAAGACTTTATTCAGAAGGTATGGAGTTCTATGCAATTAATAAGGCGTCTATTTATTGTGTCGATATGAATACTTTAAATATTTCCAAGATAAATGTCCCCAGGAATTATTCAAGGATAATCAGGATATCGCCAAACAGCTACATTGTAAAGGGTTTTGATAGTCTCTATAGGAGCCAGCAGCTTTATAAACTAACAGTCGGGCAAGGTTATCAAAGACTCTCTAAAGCAATTCTGCCAGAGGCCGGAGATATTGGTTTTGCTACCGATGGCAACCTTTTCTATGACAGCATTTCCCATCAGGTTATCTATGTGTTTTTAAATTGCAACCAGGTGCTTCACCTGGACACATCTCTTAATATTTTATACCGGAAAAGTACAGTAGATACCGTTAGTAATCCCAAAATTATCGCTAAAAAGCTGCTTAATAAAGATAACAAAGCATTCTACAGCTACACCAAACCAACCGAGTACGTAAATTACACTTGTTGCTTGCATCGCGGCATTCTTTATGTAAACTCTCTATTGAAGGCTGATAACGAAAACATCAATGACTTTAGAGAAAATTCTGTCATTGATGTTTACGCAGTAAAAAATGGCAAATACCTTTCTAGCTTTTACCTCCCTAAGTATATGCATGAAGGAGTGAAATCAATAGAGGTGCTGGATGATAAAATTCTTGCTACTTACCAGAATGCGATTATTTCATTTTCGCTGGCAAAACCTAATTATCCTTAAGCACAAGCATTTTTATCTCTTTAGTCCTTTGCTTTAAGACTAATCCATAAATTTTAAGTTGCCGGTTTACTTCTTCAATATTCCGTAGGTCCGTTTTTAGATCGATGTCTGCCCTTATATTCATTCCAGCTCCACCAACAATGATTTTCCTCTTTGGTTCTATAATTGCTCCGAAATTCTCATTGTAAAAACTAAGCTTTTGAACGAGGCTTTCAAGTGGACTATTAATAGCGGTGTAATACAATGGCGTAGCCTCAATGGTTTCCTTCCCACCTGTTGTTGTGAGTTTGGATTTGTCTCGGATCTCCAAGGAAAAAACAGATACTTTGCGCCATTCAAAGACACCTCGGACTCCAAAGTAATTTTGTAAGTCGGATTGAACCTTTCGGTATAAAGGAGTCTCTGAGCTTTTCGGCAGTAGGGTACTATAACTCACTAAATTGGAATCTGTAGCGGTCATATCCTTTATAAAGGCGGCCTTTTTCTCCTGATCATTAATTTCAAATATTACCCTGCCACTGGAATACATTTCTCCGGTATCCTCATATCCGAATGCTGTTTTATATAAAACAACAGGGGAAACATTCCAGGCATAAAACCTGCGATCTTTCAATGAGTACCCATTAATATATTTTGGGCCTACAAGGACAGCATTTTTTTTGCCGGGTATATAGTGGCAGAAAGCAGAAAATGATTCAATACCTCCCAGGTTTTTAGCTTCCAAAAGACTCATCACATTGTAGTCGATTGGTTTATCCTCCTGATTGAGGCTCGTTGATTTTAACTGGGCAGTATCAGTAGCTACAAAATTTAATGATTCACCGCTGATCAACTTTTCAATATTGGCATCAGTTACGGAAAGCTCATCAGATACTCCCTGGACTTTACCGTTTTTGTCAATCCAGATTTCATGTGGAATAAAACGGTGTGGAAATAATTGTTGCCATTCGGTATTGTCACCAGTGGCGGTAATTAACTTGTCTCCGCCAATTTTGGTAAAGAAGGATTGAACTACTTCCTTTTTATCCGGGGATATTGTGATAACCTGGAGATCCTGCCCATATTTTTTTTGCAGGCGCTGGAGATTTGGAATTGCTTTGACACAAGGCCCGCACCAGGTTGCCCAAAAGTCTATCAGTATAGCTTTACCTTTGAATGCATTCAGATACACGGTTGAGTCGCTGTGGTTTATTACTTGTTTTAAAGCAATGGTTGGTAAGGTATCTCCTTTCCCAATGAGTTGCATTTTCTGTGCGAACAGTTCGCTACCGCTCAAAAAGACTACGAGAAGGTAAATGTAAATGTATACGCTCTTCATCTTACCTTTCATTTTGTTCTATTCCACTTATTGCTATTTCATCGGGTGGTATTGGATAAACATACCTGGGGTCATTGGGAGGAAGTGTATAAGTAGTGCCATTTACTATGCGGGTTAAGGTTACAGCGTATTCAGGTTCCTTATTCAGCCTCCTTAAGTCCATCCATCTCAAGCCACGAAACAGCAATTCCTTTCTCCGTTCCTTTAGTATTGTCAAAATAGCATTTTTCTGATCAGTAGCAGTATAGGGGACGAAACCAGCACCAAAACGTTTGCTTAATAAAGTATTCAGGTCCTCCATTGCGGAAGGAACATTCCCTGCTCTGGCATAGCATTCTGCCCGGTTTAAATAGAGTTCATCAGTAGCTAAGCCACCAAAAAGTATGAAGGAACCGCTGTAACTACCTTTCCAGGTATTCAGACCCGTTGGTTGTCTGGCAAAAAAAGCTGTTCTCCTAATGTCATCTGTGGTGTACGAGTCATAAAGTCCTTTTTCAATAGCACAGCTTGTTGTGTTATAAAATATTGCCCCGGCAGCAGTACTATTGGAACTGGTTACCTCCGAATAAAAAATGGTTTCCGCATTGAGCTGCTTGAAAGGATAACTATCCGCTGTATTCAGGGTTTTATAATCGATAAGCGTGCTATAAATTTTGAGTGCTTTATCTGCAAACTGCAATGCGTTCGTATAATCACCCATAGCCATATACATCCTGGAGAACATGGCGTAAACCGCAAGTTTAGTTGGCCTTGTCTTATAGATGCTTGTTTCCGGCAGGAGATTCAAGGCGCTGTTAAGATCAGAGATAATTGATTCATAGGTCTTGGCTAAACTGGCTCTTCCCGGCGGTTTGGTAACATCCAGGCTTTGAAGTAAAGGAATACCGGGATCAGATGACGCAGTGCCGGGGTTATAAGGCTTTGCAAAGATTTGAGCAATATGAAAATTCACATATGATCTGTAGAATAGAGCAGAACCCCTTACGTTATTAAAGTCAGCAGAACTTTCTCCAACTTTGAGATCTTCTAATACCTGTAGGATTGCGGTGATACTTCTTAGCTTGCTAAAGTTATCATCCCAGTCTCCAATGATCCGGCCCGGCCCGTAGAGCTGTTTGGCCCAGGTATATATTCTTTGGTCATCTACCGCCAAAGTGGCAAACCTGGTATCTTCAACATAGAAGTCACCGGAGCCGAGCTCACCTAAAGAGGGATAAATGTTTCGATAAAGATCAGCATCGATGGCACCCTGCAAATCTGCTGCGGTCTTTGGAACAATCAGTGTTTGACTCGGTTTTACATCAAGTTTTTTAGTACAGGACATGACTCCAATAGAAACTACTGTCATCTCTATTAATAGTACTATATGATTAAGTTTAATTGTTTTCATATTTATCGGATTAAAAGGTTGATCTCAGACCAACTGAAAAACTGCGTACTTCCGGAATGCTGTTAAAATAATCCGGATCAAGCTCCTGTTTATTAGCCCGCCATAGAATGCCGACATTATTGACATTGCTGAATATTGTAAGGGCCTTCAGTGGTGTTTTGGATATTACTGTTGGTGACAGACGATACGCCAATTGTACATATTGCAACCGAATATGATCTGCCTTCTCGACCAGGATATCCGAATAGGTATAGACAAGGTCGCGGTTAGCTACATTGTTGGGGTAGATCATTGAAGGTACATTAGTCGATGCCTCGTCTCCCGGCTTTTGCCACCTGTTCATGAAATCGGCGTTTCCATTCCAGGTGTTGAATAATTGCGAATAATCAATAGATGTCCGGCGAAAGAAGTAACCTAGTTTAAAGGTGATGTTCATTGCCAGTGAAAAATTTTTGTAGGAAAAATTGTTTTCCAAGCCTCCAAAAACAACTGGTCTGGCTGGACCAACATATAATTGATTGTATTCTTTTGTGGCGATCAAAGCAGAATAATCCTTTGTAACGGTACCATTGAGATAAGCTTGTGGATTACCCTGTCCATCTAGTCCTGCCCATTTAAAAGCATAAATACTATATAGCGGCTTCCCTACGATAGGTAAAACCAGGCTCGTTAATGTACCCGCACCGGATTGCACTAAACTCTGAGCTGTAATAGTTGTGTTGTATTTGGTTACCACATCTTTATTATAGCTGAGGTTAAGTGTAGTTCCCCATTTAAATATCCGATCAATGTTTTTGCTGGTTACGGAAACATCTATACCCTTTGCGGACATATCTGCAATGTTGGTTTTATAGGAAGTTGTGCCGGTTGAAGCTGCGGATAGTGCTGTACCTATCAAATCAGTACTTCTGCGTTGATAATATTCAATGCTCCCGCTTAGCATCTCGTTTTTACTTGAAAAATCTACTCCAACATTCCATACCGCCACTTTCTCCCAACGTAAATCGGGATTTGATGCGATGATGCTGTATACAGGAAGCCCATCTATGTTTTTTGAGTTGATGTTCGATAATGTTGTAATGCCATAAGTGGTATTATCTATATTGCCATTGAAGCCGTATGTTGTTCTGATTCTTAACTTCGGGAGCCATGACAGTTTGTAAAAACTTTCATTTTCCAGGTTCCAGCCTAATCCGGTTGACCAAAGCGGAACCCCCTTTTGATTTGTTTTGATACCAAAGAGGTTGGATTGATCAAGCCGGACACTACCTGTGAGCGAGTACCTGCGATCATACATATAAGAGGCATTACCGAAGTAGGAAATGAATTCGTTATTTAGCTGTGATATCGATTTCCCTGTAGGAATCGTCGCGGGACTACTGACATTTTTATACTGGTTATACCTGGTGGCATAATCAATTGCACCTTGCAATCCTAAATTTTCTGAATTATATCCATATAAGCGATCACTAAAAGACTTTGTTATAATCTCCTTCTGTTCAGCACCGGCAATTGCAGATATTTCATGTTTGGACGCAATGACGCGATTAAAGTTGATCTGCCCTCGCAATGCATTGCTTTGCAGGTCTCCTGTTGTTGTAAGCAGTATTCCGCCCAGTGGAATAGGGCGGGTAATAGTGGTTCCGTTTAACTGGCTATAGGAGTTGATCATGTTTCTCGCAAAAAAGCTATCGACGCTGTTATTATTTAACACATTGCTCTTTTGCTTTTCAAACTGATATTTTACCTCCACATTCAGGCCAGGAAGTACTGTGTATTTCAATGATGGGTTAAACCTGATGTTGAATAAGTTTGAGGTGTTGTCAGCCATATTCAATTCATCAAGAGGGCGTCGTTTCCAATCCAATAGTCCATCACCTGGATTATCGGTAAATGTGGACCTGTAAGTCATAACCACAGGTAAAGCATTTCCGTTTTCATCAGCCAGGGATGCATATGGATATAAATTCTTTGAACCTACATTTACACCTGAAATGCCGGTATTGTTCGTTGAGACATTTGTTGATACATAACTTGCACCAATTGTTAAGTCAAGGTTTTTTATAAGGTTGTAATAGTTATTGAAATTAAACGTGTATCGCTCCGAGCCGTTACGGACTAAATTGCTGCGGCTTCGATCATAGCCAAAAGAGAGCAGGTATGCGCTTTTATTCCCTCCGCCGCTTAAGCCAAGGGAATATTGCTGATCAAGGCCATGTTGGTAATAGTATTTATCAAAATCCCGCCTTACATCAATGGTGGATAACTTTTCTATTTGCCCATTGGCTGCATCTGCTGTGATCAGTCCATTCCTTTGTTGCGCTAATATTTCCACCACAGGAGACAATACAGGTCTGGTGGTCGTATTATTAATGTCTGCATCGTAAAACCCTTTGCTAAACAGAAATTGCTCAACGCCAATGTAGTCCCTTGAATTTAGGAATGCATTCCCGTAATAAAGATCAGGTTTCTGACTTGTAGTGAAGTTGACATTCAGATCAATTTTAAGTGGCTGGTTTACCTTTCCCTTCTTAGTGGTAATGACTATTACTCCGTTGCCTGAAAAGGCCCCCCATATGGACGCTGCCGCTGCATCCTTAAGAACGGTTATTGTCTCTATATCATTTGGATTTAGATTTGCCACGTCACCATCGTATGGGAAATTGTCGACAACAACCAAAGGTCTCGTATTTCCAAAAATGGTGCTCCTTCCGCGTACACTGAAAGGTGCTTCTTTCGACCCAACCGGTATACGTTTGTTAGGAATTAGAAAGCCGGGAGTAATTCCGTCCAAACGACTCAGAACATCAGCGGAAATACGTTCTTCCAGTTGTGTCTTAGTAACCGTTGAAAATGACCCTGTTACTCTTTCTTTTGGAATATCCTGGTAGCCGGTAGATACAATATTTAATTCCTGTAGCTCTCCTACAGCTTCTTTAAGAACAATAACCAAAGCAGCATTATTTTTTGCCGCAATTTCCAGGGTTTTAAATCCTATGTAGCTAAATTGTATCACGCTTTTGTCCTCCGGTACTTCAATGGAAAAACCCCCTTTCTCATCGGTTATGACACTTTGAGTTGTTCCTTTGATCTTTACCGTTACTCCGGCCATTGGTTGGCCGGCTTCATTCGTAACCTTCCCTGTCACTTTTAGCGATTTCAGGAATGATGTAATCCTATCTCCAAGGCTTCGTGGTTTTACTTTGATAACAATGGTTTTATTGACGATCTCATAAGTAAGCGGCTGTTGATCGAAACATAAATCAAGTACTTGCTTGAGGTCTGCATCTTTGACGTTAATGGTTACGGCTTTTGAACTTTCGATCTGCACCTTATCATAAAGGAATTGATAGCCGCTTTGCTTTTTGATCTGGTTTAATACTTCTTTTAAGGGAGCCTGTTGTACATTAATACTGATGCTTTGCGCACTTGCTGATGCACAAACATTCATTACAGTGATACTTACCAGGAATGCGATGAGGTTAATACGCATGATGATCATCCTTTTAATGGCTGGGTCCAGTTTCATGAACCAATCCCGTAGCCGTGTTTTTTCTTCACGGGACCCCCCGTAGCTGAAAAATTTCATACTTTTGATTTGTTAGGGTTTAATTGATATACTGTTAGAAGCTTACTGATTAATACCCCAGCATTGCCGGATGTGTTCTGAACAACACGTCCGGCTTTTTCTTTTGGGGATTATTAACCTAAATTTTAATGGACTATCTCATAGGATTGGGTTTAAGTAAAACATCAGGTTAGTTATCGTTTAGTGGATGATTATTTTCTTTGTTTCGCCAGTCTGCACCAATTGGTATTTGATACCCACCATTTCCAGCATCTTCATGGCTGTTGTCAGGTTGCTGCTGCGGGCAATACCCCCTGAAATAAGGTTATTTGGTATTGCTCCGCTATATTGAACTTCTACATTGTACCATCGGGAGATTTGCCGCATGATGGCAGGTACATCTGCGTCATTGAATACAAACAGACCATTTTTCCAGGCTATTGCTGCTTCTGTATCAGCAGGCGTTATTTTAATCTGATTTTTTGTTACTGCGGCTTGCTGGCCCGGCACCAATACTTTATTACCTGTTGAACTCTGAATCTTTACCGATCCTTCCAGCAATGTTGTTTTGATCGCTCCTTCATTCGCATAGCTGTTGATATTAAAGTGCGTACCCAATACCATTACCTCCTGTCCGGAAGACGACACAATAAACGGATGGGCCTTATCCTTAGCTACCTCGAAGTAGGCTTCGCCACTTTCCAACCGTACCCAGCGCTGCCCGTGTTTATTTAAGGTAGTGGCATAGGTTAAGCTGGAGGCGGCGTTAAGCCATACTGTCGAATGATCAGGCAAACGCACCTGATACTGTCCCCCCAAAGGTGTTGTAATGGTATTATAGCTTTCTTTTGCTAAAGATTTATCCTTTTGATCAATAGTATAGACCAATTGTCCGTCACTTGTCTTGCTGATGCTGATGCCGGATTCTTTACTTATAGTGCCGTTTTGCTGATCTTTTAAACTGATGGTTCTACCATCAGCCAATTTCAAAGTGGCAAAATTGCCACCTGGGGCTACATCGCTTATGGTATGCTTTACACCTTGGCCTATTGTGCTTTCTGAAGCATTTTTATAAAACAAGTGTGTGAATAAGAAAGCCAACGCAATAATTGCTGCTATAGCTGCTGCAATCCTTAACCATAGTTTAGTTGGCCTGTTATCAGTTTTTGGATTGATCTTATGAGTGAACCTGTCAAATGCGGCATTGCCATCAAACCGTGATAACTCCTCTAACAGGCTATTTCTTTTTTCTTCCTGCAATAGCTCTTCATATACCTGCCGGTTTTCTTCTGTAGCATTGATCAAGCCCTGAAGCTCTGCCTGCTCTTCAGGACTGAGCTGATCAGTTAGTTCTTTACTGACGAGTTGGCCTATTCTTATGGCGGTTAGTTCCTTTTCGTGTTGCATAGTTAGAGTGGTTAATTATACGCAACACGACATCAAAGCCAAAGAGTACCACGAGTATTCGATATTAATTTTTACTCAGTATATTAGCTTGCAAAATATTTCAATATGCCCGCTTATAGAGGAATTAATTTAAGATCAGGAGATTTGGCTGAACAACTAGGAGTATTATTGCTTCAATCAGTTGCATTAGTTGCTCCTGTACCTCGTACTGAGGATGTGGGTATAGATGTGGTTGCAACACTAATAAGGAAATACGATGGTTATAAATATATTGCTGAAGATTCATTCTTTGTGCAGATAAAGTCTGTCGCTGAAACAGAAATTCTATTTAAAGGAGATCAGGTTAAATGGTTGAATGACCTTCATCTGCCATTATTCATAGCAACGGTTGATCGTAGTAACTCTAAGATAAAACTATACACTACGCAAAGTTTATCGGACGCGTTTGTCGAAAATCCCGACAGAAAAGTGGTTAATTTGAAGCTATTGGATGAATATGGAGGTGATATTTCAGATAAAGATGAAATGATTAATCTTCCTATTGGCCCTGCTGTAATAGAATGGTCTCTAGATGAATTGGAAACCAATCCAAATTTCATTCAACGATTTTATGATCTAATGAAAATACATGTTTCACTTAGCAAGAAATCTATAGAGACCAGGCGTGTTGGTTATGTTGATTTGTTAGTTTGGGAAACAGGATCAATACCGAGAGTCTATGCGCAAAAGGTGAAAGGAAGAGATGACCGTACTGCCGTGGATGAAATTGCGGCGCCATACCTTCACAGTATAATCCATAATCTTACATTTGGAAATGACATTGGCATGACAAGGAGCCTTTATAACTTATTTGGTAGAATTCTTGAACAAGAAGATCATTTTCATATAGTTGATGGCAAACGTGAACTAAAGGCTTGGACAAATCCAAATACAGGAGTTAGCGAACAAAAAACAGATTGATAAAGTCAACATATCAACTTTAGTTTAGATCATTTTTTCTGAAATTAGGATGAACTAAAATATTTTATAAAAGGATTTCTTCTATTGATGTCATGTAAGTTCACAGCTGTTTTGAAAAACAATGATTATGCGAGACGTCATTGAAAATGCTTTGAATGCTCTATATATGAAGCAATAAAAATAACTACATATTGATTGTCTGGCATAATCTTACGTAAAATTGCCAACCCTCGCAATTTTTGATTTTTTACCGTTTGAACTGAAATACCCAATTCATCAGCTGTTTCCTGGTTAGACTTGCCTTCCAGGTAAGTCATTTTGATGATCCGACCTTTCTCTTTGGGTAGTTCAGCTATTGCCTGTTGTAGTTCAATTAGTACTTCGGACCTGATGATGCCTGCCAGGTAGTCGGCTTCATTAATGGAATGTTGGGATGTAAATAAAGTATTGCGATCAATTGTCCGCTTATTCGTTTTCAAGAAATCCAAACTGGCATTTTTAATCGAATGATATAAGAAGGCTTTGAGATGTTCTTCATTATTAAAGGTCCTTTCAGATGACCATAGTTTTAAGAATAATTCTTCAACCAGGTCTTCTGCAAAATCGTGACCTATTAATCTACCGGTAAATTGACACAGTGACGGATAATAATAACGGAATACATAGTTATACGCTGCGACTTCTTTTTGATTAAAAGCAACAACATCAAAACCGCTATGTGACCTCACTTCCATTCCTAATTCGCTGATAACAAATATACAAAAATGATATTCTTATATCAAGTAGTTGAAAACCGTTAAATATAATGTGTGTGGTGAAACCACATAAAAAATAATTATTTTATATACAGGAATCTTAGTCTCCCCGACTAATTGGTGTTAACTAATATCGCTAGTCGCTCTACAGATTTTCAACAAAATTGACGCATTGAAACTGCGGGATTAGTTTTGTAGATTTATCGCTATGGAAGACAATATCAATTGGATCATTGACGAGAAATACATCGATCGGGCGCATTATTATAGAGGAAAAATCATCAGCCAGTTCTGTTTTCTGGAAATGACGATGAGTATGATCATCACCGAATCATTTATCGCTGATCGAGAACTGGGAAATCTCATGTATCATACCCTGCTAGAAAGAATGACCTTTGAAAACAAACGCGCCAGTTTCCAGGTCATCATCTATGGAAGGGCAGCAGAAAACAAGACAAAGTACAAAGATATCTTCAAGGAGCTTTCTGAACTCAACGAACTGAGAAACCAGTTTGCACATTATCCGCTGATCCCAACGATCGCCGACTGGGACCAAGTAACTGGAATGGGACTGGCCAAATTCCGTGATAAACCTAACGCAATCAGATTTAAGGTAGATGAATTGGAACATATACTAGCAAGGATAAACAAATTGGACTATATGTTGAACCAGGCATTCAGAAGTACTGAATCGGAAAAACAAATCCAGCAAAATGATTAGCTTAGCTTAACAAACTTCACTAATACGTTCTTATATGGATCACATCCTTAATTTTTTCCAGTCCAAGGAATCATACACATTGATTGGTGTCTTCCTTACATTGTGTTTTTCTGTTTATTCTTTAATCAGAACATCAAAGCTGACCAAGAATGGATATTACATCAAAGAGATCACTGGGCTGCGGGCGAGATACATTGAAAGCTTGCGCAAACAGGTTGCCGAATTCGCTTCTCATGCATTAGAACTATCCAAGGCGAAATTTGGTAATGACAAATTTACAGAACTGTTTCGCGACCTGGATCTAAGCTACGGTTTGACCAAATTGCATCTAAACGAAGAAAATGAGATAGACAGAAATCTTGTCAGACATCTGGATAAAGTTAAAGATGCAGCAATCAATCAAGGCGCAGAAGGCGAACCTATTAATATTAAGATAAACCAACTTTTTACCTATACGCAAAAAGTGCTCCTCTTTGAATGGCAAAATTTGAAATACGAATCCAAGGGCAAGCCGTTAAGTGAACATCAGATCGAAGAAAGAAGAAAGGCTTTTGTTCGCAAATATCTAGAAAATGATCAACCCTAGTAGGATTTTGATTCTTATCATAAACAGATTACAGGATATGGCTGCTAACCAATTCACATATCGCCAGTCACGTTACAGATTTTCATCAAATGTAACGGAGAAAGAGTTTATCGGATTTTCAATTGTGTAGATTAATACTAAAATGGAGCTTATTAACTTTGCAGCTTTCGTATAACTAAAGTGAGGGATAGAACTGGCCGGAGCAATCCGGCCATTCTTTTAATAAGTCAGTGTAAATTCCAAATGCCCAATTGGCGCAAAACCTATGATCTGTGAATATTCAATGTGGTATTTGTTTTCAACTACTGCCATTTTACTGATTGATGCAGGTGGCAATGGCACTGGCGCATTAAAAACCACAGGTAGACGGTTCTCAAACGCAAAACCCGTAGAATAAGCAGCATAAGCTATCCATCTTGCGTCCATCCCATTCAGCCAGGTCAGCTGGCTTGCATTAAGAACAAAATTGACATTCAACCAGGCGATGAAGTCTGTACGAACGGCATTGGCTTCTGTTAGTAAAGCATTGTTAGGTAAGGCGTATAATTCAGCGGTTTTGTTGTCAACGCCAGCAGGCGTTAAAGGTTGTTGTTGCATAGTAAATAGGGTTAGGTGATTAATATATATTAATAATATTTCTAAATTAGTATGCTAATTTTAGAATTACAATCCAAAACGAATTAATGACTTCCCTATGGTTTATGTTCGGTACAACGACTTATGGTTTAGAATAATAGCATCAATACTGGTAGCACATTTCATAGTCATGTATGGGGAAGAAATCTCCATTTTTGAGGCGTTATTGCGACCGATCTATTACATAGCTATGTCTGGCAGTATTTTGATTGCCTTTTTGCTCATAAGTTTTGTCAGATTTGTTTACATGAAACTGGATCGTAAATTTGATTGGAGGATCGAACCAGTAGAAAGAGCTGCGCTACAAGTACTGCTTGGCTTAGTAGCTCCTGGTTTACTGGCCTTTCTATTGGCCTATGCTTATTTTGCCATTCGGGGACTGCGCATATTGAAGACCTACTACCTGCGCTTTGATTACCCGATCATCCTGGTATTGCTACTGCTGCTTAATTTATACTACCTAGCTTATTACTTCTTTGCGCAAATGAAAATTGCGGAACGGGCTGTTTCTAGTACACCTATAATTACATCTGAAAGCGAAGAGATCGTGCAACATACCTTTATGGTCAACCAGGGAGCCAAAAGTATACCTGTACCCGTTAATGATATCGCTTACTTCTTCCACGAAGGAGATTATAATTTTTTACGCACATTCGATGCTTACGACTATAACGTCGCACAATCTTTGGATGACCTGCAGCAGCTTTTAAACCCGGATCATTTTTATCGCGCCAACCGTCAAATACTGGTCAGCAGAAAAGCCTGTAAAGAGTTTGAAACCTTGCCATACAATAAATTGGAATTGCTCACGACCCCGAAATATAAACTCCGGATTGTGATCAGTCAAAAGAAGAGCCGCATATTCAAAGATTGGTTGGGAACAAATTAATTTTTATATTAGAAGCCGAGAGCGTTAATTTGGGGCGAGGCGTAAAATCTTAGCCCCTTATTTTAATAACTATTTTTCTTTGCTAAAAGTTAAAATCAAGGACTAGCTTCGCTCTAAATGCCACTGCTTAAAGTCATCCTCCAAAAAGGCAAACTTCTTCTCAAACAGATGTGCAAGCCTATTATTTGCAGTTGCGAAAAATATCTGTTTTCCAGACTTGAGAACGTGCAAACGCAAATAATCTAAGAAAGATAACGCATTGAGATCATCTATAAATGCAACAGGGTCATCAAACATTATTAGGTCTGGTCCATTTGCTAACTTATTATTTAGTGAAAGAAAAATGGATAGTGCCAATGCCGACCTTTGTCCGGTGCTGATCTCGGTAATATAACGCGGTTCATTTTCATTATCGCCAATCAAGGTCAACCTCCTTTTCTCGAACTTAAGATCAGAAAATTCCCTTGGCACATGGATTGATTTGAAGATATCAATTACCTCGTTCAAGTTGCTCTTGAAAAATTCTTCTACACGTTTGGTAGCCTCGCCTGAAGTCAGTTCGAGTAAACGAGTATACGCCTTTTCAAAACGATTTCTTTTAGGGGTGTTTTGAGTAAGAATTTTTTCGTTCTTTTCAAGTCTTTCCCTGGCATTTTTAACCAAAAATTCGGCATTGAGGGAATCCTTAAGTGATTGTATACTTTTGCGCAGGATATCTGACTTGTTTTTAAGCTCCGAGAACTTGGCAGTATCTTCTAGCTCTACAAGAATTTTAATCCGTTCAATATAGCCCGCATAAAGTTCAAGAATTTTCTTTTCACTTTCTAGTTTTTGTTCAGCTGCCTTAGCATCTGTTGGTGCCTCAGTTGGTAGTCCCAACAGAATTTTTATCTCAAGGCCCTTTTTGTACCGGTCAGACACATTTGTCTCAATTTCTATTTTTTTGTCGGCCAAATCTTTTTCCAAAGCTATAAATCTCGCTTTAAAAAGTTCAATTTTACCTAAACTGAATTCCAGCTCGCCTCCATACAATTGCGATATCTTAGCTTTGAGATCTGATAGTTCACTTTCTGATTTTCCCGATATTTTTCCAAAATTCTCAACATCTTTTAATCCCTCCAATTCCTTATTTAAGCTTTCAGACCTAATAATTACATCTTTGATTTTGGTTAGAATTTCAGTCATTGTTCCAAGTGGCTCATCTAGCCCAAAAAAGCTCTGATAAGCATTTTTGATCTTTTCAAGCACAGCAAGTCTTTTTTCAAAAGCAGTCTGGTCCTCTCCCCATTTAGCTAGTTTGTTATTATCTTCCTGGAACTTGTCAACTTCTAGTTGATCTGCCCCCAAAAGTTGATTGATCCTTTGTTCGAGTAAGTTGCGTTCAAAATTTGTGCTACATAATGGGCATTCAGTGGCAAGTGGTGCTGCGTGTAGGTACTCGGCGCCCTTTGCTTTCAACTCTTTGATTATGGCATCCACCTTGCTCATTTTCTCCAGTTCCCTGTTTATGGATTCCCTTAATCCCAACGAATCACGCTTCAAGGTTTCGAGCGAATTTCTTTCCGTAAATTCCAATTCGACAATTTGGGTTGAAGATTTGAACTCATCAAGATCGATGTCTTTGACAAGAGCAGAAACAAAATCTGTTTTACTTTTGATGTAGTGCTGCTGCTTCAATTTAACTGCAAGACCATCCAGTTCAAGGTATCGGGCATCTGCTAAATAATCTAATGATTTTTCAAGCAGTGCAAGATTTTTTTCAAGTTCCTTTTGTGCATTCAGCATGACAGTACTGCCCTGTCCAAGGCTTTTCACCTCTTCCAACAAACCTTCAAAAGTTTGTTTCCTTGCATTAAACTTCTTAACCTCAGAGTTAAAATCTGCCTCTGAGTCATACAGAAAACTACGTTCAGCCAGATTTTGCAGGGCAATACCGATTTGGTTATTGAGATCCTCAATCTGCGTTTGACCGGTTGTTATATCCAAATCTGCCTGCCTAAAGCCTATTGCTTTAACCTCCTCTTTGATCTTTTCACGTATGTACTGGACACTTTCTGGCTCAACATAAGCATCAACCAATTTTTTATCGGCAATTGTATCATTATTTGCAGTATCAATCGAGTCTTTTAACCTATTATACTCCGGCCTGATCCTTTCAATCATCTTAGCGCATCTTTCTTGGATATAGCCAAATTCTGGACCCAAAACTATACTGTACAGGGCATCCATAACATCCTCCTCGGTCTTACTGCTAGCGAAACTATGAGCAGCATCAGCATTGAAGTAATTGAACCTATTAAACGAATTGTATAAGTTGTTTCCCCTGTTATAAGTTGAAGAATACCATTTCCGATCACGCGACTGGTATACACCTTGATTGGTGCCCTGATACTGTTCAGCTTTGGCCGCACCATTGAATACCGCTTCAAGACATCCATTGGGGTTATTCTGACTAGTGTTCCTAAAGGACTTCCCGCATAACATGAGCTCTATTCCTTCGAAAACAGAAGTTTTTCCAACGCCGTTGATTCCTTTGAAAAGGTTCACCTTACCAAAATTGAATTCCCTTATCGTCTTTGGATAGGTCCTATAGTTATCCTTGAGTATTAATTTGTTGATAAACTGTATTTTTGCAACTTCTTGTCCACCTTTCGTTAGATTGGGAGCAACTTCTTTTATAGTCTGATTTGAAGCGAAACGTTCAAATACACTAACATAAGTTTCCTCGGTATAAACCTCTTGAAGGTCAACTTCCTGTAAAGCTTTTTTCCATTCCGAAACGATATTAGGCTGGATAATTTTCTGAGCTTCTTCGATCTTGAAAAACTCTACGAACTCCCTTTCATCCAACACGTATTTCCTTGCATACTTGTCATCACGTTCAATATCGATCACCTCGCTTTCGGAAAACCGGTCATTCAAAAGAAACAGATAATAGTTCCACTGCAGTGCACCCGGATTGCTATAAAATTCTTTGGAAATTAATTTTTCTTGATAATCTGCGAAATTTTCTTTCTTGTCATTTTCAAGATCGATAAAACACACACCGGCAATCTTATCTTCAATATTCAGTGTGCCCCTATAAATATTTTTATTGACCTCTACCAGATCTGGAAGAATAGTCTTTGCTGCTTCAATTATTTTTAAAGTATTCATAGCCTATTTTAAAAAAGAATTTTCTTTACCTGCACTTACCTCTTTAATGCTGCTGCTGGATTCGCTCGATTTTGCCTGATATATACCATCTCGCTTATAAAAGACAACAACCCTATCTCTGTTCCGACTGTCATAATCAAATAGGCCTTGAAGCGCTTCAAACACTCTGCCGATCTTTTCGTCGCTTGCCATATCCAGATAGCATACAGTTGCCCATACCATTTCTCCGGTTAAGGTTGTCATGTTACACCTAAAATACTGTAGACCAACCAGCCGTTGGTGGCTGACATTACGTTGCTTTGAATATCCCAAAATCAATTCCTCGCACCTTAAGTCAGAAAGGCTATCTGGTATGTAGGTAGGATTTTTTAAGATTTCTGTGCCAAGCACCTCGATAAGACCGGCATATTTGTCACGTATCCTGGTACTTTCCGCATCCATATCCTCAGCAACCGTAATTCTTCGATTAATTTCAGTGTTATCAGTACTTTTTATCGACCAAATATTGTTCAGTTCCGACCAGTTCTTTGTAGACTTATCTGCTATTTCTCCTGTACTAATGCAAGCTAAAAGCTCCTTTTCTATCACGCAGTTTTCTGAGTCAGTAAGAAACGCATTATGGCATCCCACCGATGTGAGGTAACTGATATGACAATCGGAAACTTCATCTACCGCCTGCAAATTATCGTCTATATCGAAAACGTAGGTCGAAAGAAGATGTGGACCGTTTCTCATTTGCTGAGGCCCGACTCCATTGCTAATATTAACGGATGTATTATCGAATAAAAAGGCATGAGCTCCGCTATTGAACAGAAACGCATGCCTATCTGTACCGTAATAGAAATAATATAGACCGCGCTTATGATTTTCCTTGACCCTTGCAAGGTTCTTAAAATTCACATCTGATGATCTTGTATAAATTCCACTTCGTGAAAATTTCGAACTCAAAAGTGCTTCGCTACCAATTTTTGAAACGTTGTTCCAATTTAGCCCAATAATCTCGGTACGCTGTGACGAGAGCACAAAGTTTCTAAATGTAAGAAAACAAGTATGGACCGGCCCTGGATTAACTTGGGGATTTAAAACTAGAAAAGGTATATCACCCCAAAGAAGATCATTTTGTACATTCGGTGTCATCTGACTAGGCAGGTTCATGGCCTCAGAACAAACCACAGACATTAGATGAACTGAGGTCTTACTATTACGCAAAATATAAATCTCATTACCTGGAATCATATTATCGCGTTCAATATCTCCACCACTCCATACCCCCATATGAAAATTCTTGAATTGTACCAATACAATTAGCTTTTCCTTACCTTCTTTCATTGCTTTAAACAAATAAATCAAAGGGTCAAGAAAATTCTTTGTGCCAGTCAAAATGCGAGTATCAAAATGACAGATAACATCTTCGCCTAAATTACCAGCAAAAGCTGTAAGCTCATCTTTTTGAATTGATTCGGCACCAATTACCCATAATTTATTTGGATTTGGCCAATTTTGTGGGTCAATAAGAATTTCGTTGAGTGAACTGAATGGACAACAGTATTCCGGTATAAGTCCTAGATCTGAATTAGTCTGTTTTAGGAGTGCAAAAAAGGAACGTAATTTTAACGTCGCATCTAAACTATTACCGATTTTTTGATTACTGGCTGCAAGAACCCCTTCGTGTTGATAAAGTAAAGTCGAGTAGGTTTCCGTCGTCCTCTTCAATACATTGAGTTCCAAAGTAACCCCATTAATTATATCATCTATGAACCTAAATTCCATTATTACCTAAGCGTTAATTATCATTGTTTTTGATAAATATCAGTTAAAACTAATGAATATATATTTACAAAACCCCAATGGAATAAATATCAAACATATTTAAAATTACTTCTTGTGATGTAACATGATCTTTCCAAGTTCAATAATCATAATTTTCAGTTCTTCAATACTTGTTTGCTTTTGCGGCAATTGTCCACTTACATACCTTTCAAACTGCCAGATTTCTAATACATTAGCCATTGGCTCAGTATAAGTCTTGTATATTTCATTAAACGATTGAAGTAGCACGTTACCATCTGATTGTAAGGTTACTTTTTTAAATACAAAATCCTGTTCGCCATTTAAGATAACGATGCAGGGTGTTTCCGATTTAATACTGGTCCAGTCCTGGACATACTTAGCCAGGATATCGCTGCCTTCTGGTATGGGTAGCATGGAATCGCCAGTCGTAGGGAACATCCGGTATGTTCCATTTTTCGGTAGATCCGGAAAACTGTATTTGGGAAGGGAGGCAATGAACTCCGGATCGCTGTATCCGGCCTTGTATCCAGCTTTTGCTTTCACCGGTACATATTCAACGTTTTCTATGTTTTGCTTATTGACTGTAATAGCGAGTACCCTGATATTGCCACCAGCCATATAAACATCATTCCCGGCCTCCAGTTCCCGAACTTTCAGTTCACCCAATTTAGCCAAGTCAACTTTCAGAAGACTATCGATACTAATCTTGAAATATTCCGAGACATTTAAATAATCGTCAGGCTGTGGAGATTTAGTTTGACCTAACTCAATGGCTGCCAGCTTTGCACGTGTAATATTTAAGTGTGATGCAAGTACTTCCTGGCTCATTTTCTTGCGTTCCCGGAGGAATTTTACGTTGCCGGCAAAAAATATTTTTCGGTTCTCCATTTCAGAATGTTATTATTGATAACACACAATTGTTACTAATAGTGACAAAAGTAGTAAAATAAATCGGGGAATTATGGATAGGCATATTGTGCATTGTGATTTGGACACCTTTTTTGTGTCCGTGGAGCGCCTGTTAAATACAGATTTGATAGGTAAACCGGTATTGGTAGGTGGCAGTTCTGACCGGGGCGTTGTTGCGGCCTGCAGCTATGAAGCGCGAAAGGTTGGTATCCATAGTGCAATGCCGATGCGGATGGCCCGGCAACTATGCCCAGAAGCAGTGTTGGTTCGGGGTGATCATGATGAATATTCCCGGTATTCCCGTATGGTCACAGAGATCATTTCCGAGACAGCGCCTGTTGTGGAGAAAGCCAGCATTGATGAACACTACCTGGATATTACCGGGATGGACAAATATTTCGGCTGCTGGAAATGGACTCAGGAATTAAGACAACGCATCATCCGAGAAACCAACCTTCCAATTTCTTTTGGTTTATCAGTCAACAAAACGGTATCCAAAATAGCAACGGGAACAGCAAAGCCTTGTGGAGAACGCCTGGTTAATACCGGCTTTGAAAAGTCATTTTTAGCTCCTTTGTCAATAAAGAAAATCCCAATGGTAGGTGCTAAGACCTTTGTTCAACTCCGTAACATGGGTATTTCGCAAATCATCACCCTGCAACAAATGCAGCCCTCGGTTATGGAAAAGGTCTTAGGAGCCAATGGTGTGATGATCTGGAAAAAAGCTAACGGTCTGGATGATTCTCCTGTAATCCCTTTTTCTGAAAAGAAAAGTATTAGTAAAGAACACACTTTTGAAAATGATACGATAGATATGTCTTCATTACGCAAGCACATCATTACAATGGTGGATAGCTTGGCTTTTGAATTGCGTAACAGCGGCAAACTGACAGCCTGCTTGACTATTAAAATCCGTTATTCCAATTTTGAAACCTTTACTAAACAGGTCCGTATTCCTTTTACCAGCTCTGATCGCCTGTTATCTGAAAAAGCATTGGAATTATTTAAGGGATTATACAGCAGGCGCATGCTGATCCGGTTAATTGGCGTGAAGTTCAGTGAGCTGGTTATGGGCAATTACCAGATTGACTTATTCAACGACGCAGTAACAGATGTCAATCTTTCAGCGGCAATGGATAAGATAAGAGAACGTTACGGCATTAATTCAGTCAAGAGAGCCATTAGTTTATAGACGGAAAGGAGGATCGGGATGTTACTGAATATTCATAGTTATTATAGCCTGCGATACGGTATTCTGAGCCTGGATCAGCTGGTAACCGGTTTGCAAGCTCGTGGCTTTGATACCGCTGTACTTACTGATATTAATAACAGCACCGGCTCATTGGCCTTTATTAAAGCCTGCCAGGCTAAAGGGATCAATGGTCTTGCGGGTATCGAGTTCCGTAATGGTGATGAACTGCTGTATATAGGCATTGCCAAAAATGAAATTGGTTTCCGGGAAATGAATGAGCTGTTGACGGAATGTAACCGGACAAAGACGAATCTCCCCGCTATTGCTCCGTCATTTAAGCATGTGTTTGTGGTCTATCCTTTTGATAGGAAAGAAAATAGAAAGCTTAAAGAACATGAATTTATCGGTATCCGGCAGCAACATTTAAACAAGGTTCGTTTTGCATCTTCTGTACAGATGGCTAAATATGTATTATGGCAGCCGGTAACCTTTATTACTGCTGATCAGTATAAGCTGCATAACCAATTACGAGCTATTGATCATAATATCCTGATCTCTCAGTTGGAGCCGACGCAGGTAGCCAATAAATCAGAGGTTTTCCCTTCAAAAGCCCTTTTGCTGGACCGTTACAAAGACTTTCCTGGTATCATTGCCAACACGGAAAAATTGTTAGCAGACTGCCGTTTTGATTTCGATTTCAGCGAACACCGGAATAAGAAAACATTTACCGGCAACCGGATCGATGATAAAGAGCTGCTGCATAAGTATGCGATGGATGGGTATCTGCGTAGGTATGGCAGTCAGGACCGCATTGCCAGGGAGCGAATAGAGAAAGAATTAAAGATCATTGATGATCTGAAATTCTCTTCTTATTTCCTGATTACCGATGATATCTGCCGTTACGCCAGGTCCCGTAATTTTCATTATGTAGGCCGGGGTAGCGGTGCTAATAGTATTGTTGCCTATTGCCTGGGTATAACTGATGTCTGCCCGATAGAGCTGGATTTGTATTTTGAACGTTTTCTAAATCCCAAACGCCAGTCGCCACCAGACTTTGATATAGATTTCTCCTGGAAAGAACGGGATGAAATGTACGACTATATCTTTCACCGGTATCAGTCCGGCCATACCGCCCTGATGGGTGCCATGAGTACTTTCCGCGATCGCTCCATCATCAGGGAGCTGGGTAAGGTGCATGGCTTGCCAAAAGGCGATATTGATCGCCTCATCATGGAACCGGGCAGCATCCTGAATAAAAATGAGGTAGTCAATACGATCCTGTCCCTGTACGGTCAAATGGAGGATTTTCCGAACCAGCGGACAATCCATGCTTCTGGTGTGATCATTTCTGAACTGCCTATCACCTGTTATTGTGCATTAGACTATCCTCCAAAAGGATTACCGACAATGCAGTTTGATATGCATGTAGCAGAAGACCTGGGCTTTGAAAAATTTGATATACTTTCTCAGCGTGGAATCGGGCATATTAAAGACTGCGTGGAGATCGTAAAAGAGAACACCGGTAAGATCATTGATGTCCATCAGCCCCGGAAGTTTTTCAAAGACCCAAAGATTGCAGATCAGCTTCGTTCGGCAAATACCATTGGCTGCTTTTACGTGGAATCACCAGCCATGCGGCAGTTAATTGCTAAACTGAACTGTGATGATTACCTGACCTTAGTTGCAGCCAGTTCCATCATACGTCCCGGAGTCGCCAGTAGCGGTATGATGAAAGCTTATATTGAGCGGCATCATAATCCTGAAAAGGTAGCATACCTGCATCCCGTATTTAAGGAACAGCTGGAAGAAACCTATGGTGTGATGGTTTACCAGGAAGATGTGATGAAGGTTGGCCACCATTTCGGAGGTTTGGACCTGGCTGACGCTGATGTGCTGCGCCGCATGATGAGCGGCAAAAGCCGCAGCAAAAAACACTTAGATGAAATCGAAGACAAGTTCTTTCGACATTGTAATGCTATGGGCTATCCGGAGAATATCAGCCGGGAAGTATGGCGGCAGATGGAATCCTTTGCTGGCTATTCCTTTAATAAAGCACATAGTGCCAGTTTTGCAGTGGAAAGCTACCAAAGTCTTTACCTTAAAACCTACTTCCCTTTAGAGTTTATGGTTTCAGTGCTGAATAACTATGGCGGCTTCTATTCCCGAAAGGTCTATGTCAACGAAGCTAAGAAAGCCGGTGCTACGGTAAACCTGCCTTGCGTCAATCATAGCCGTTACACGGCCTGCATTAAAGGCAGCGTAATCTATATGGGCTTTGATTGCCTGCAGAACCTGGAACACCAGTATGCTACTTCGATTCCAGAAGAAAGGCAACGTAATGGCGAGTTTAAGAGTATGGAAAACTTTGTATTGCGCACAGGCATCACTTTAGAGCAATTGGTGATCCTGATCCGCAGCGGTGCAATGACTTTTACCGGTATTGGTAAAAAAGAACTGCTTTGGGAAGCACATCTCTTACTGAGTACTTCAAACAAACGCAGAACTGAAGTTGGTTTATTTCTTGAAGAAGGTAGCGTGAAGCCTATCTTACCAGTATTGGAGAGTTCCTACATTGAGGACATTTACGACGAGCTGGAGCTGATTGGCTTTCCTGTGTCCGCAACTTTATTTGACCTGGTTAAGTCAGATTTCCGGGGTGAAGTATTTGCCGCTGAGCTACGATCCTATGAAGGTAAAATCGTACGCATGGTTGGCGACTTTGTCTGTGATAAACATGTACTTACCAAGAATGGCCAGAATATGAAATTCGGCACCTTTTACGATGTAAATGGCGACTTCTTTGATACCGTACACTTCCCTCCGTCCTTAAAATCTTTCCCTTTGCGTGGTAGCGGGGTTTATTTAGTTATGGGTAAAGTAGTGCTGGACTTTGGGTACCCAGCTGTAGAAGTGCATAAAATAGCCAAGCTGCCGGTTCATTTTGATCCGAGGAGTGAATAACTAAATCAACTACTCGCACAGATTATCTCGTTATAATTACCGTATCTGTTATAACCTGTTGGAATTCCTCTTGTGTTTTATATTTATTCAAATGTTCAATTCTATATAAAGGCAAACCTGCAGCTTTCAATATCTTGTTTTTAATTGCGTCCTTGCTGCCCTGGTTATTTAGCCTGTGCCATTCACTATCGAGTTCTATCGCTACCAATGGCTTAAAATCATTTAGCTGATCAACAATAACAAAGTCTACAGTAGTGTTATAAAAGAATTTCCGTTCGGAAGCTTCCAATGTCTGATCAACAAATGCACTGCCGATAATTGTACTTAATGCAATATTTGGATAAATAAAATAAGAAGGGTAGCAATTGCGCAATGCAAAATAGAATATCCTTTCCTGCTTAGAATTAAAAATGCTTTTGGTTTGATTTTCAATTATTGAATCTACAATGTTTACTCGGATATTACCCGCTTGTTCATGAATGATCGTAATTGGTTTAAGCGCCTCATGATCTGCCAATATCTTTGAGCATATTGGGTTGTTGGGAAGAGAAGCTGCATACAAATGAGCTTCATTAGCTTTTACCAGTTCGCAAAGATTAACTACAATAATCTCAAACTGTTCATCCGGAAATATATAATAAGGGGTGCGAGCAGTGTGTAAGTTAAAAAGCTGCTGAAGTGTAAATACACGATCACTATTATTATTGTCTTTCTTAAGCAGGTCATTAAAAAAATGCCCAATAGCTTGCTGAAGGATTGGATCTTCTGCTACAGTTTTCTGTCCCGTTTTTAAAAAGTCAATGATCTGGGTGAAATCTCCCTTGTGAATCCATTGAAACACCTGTTCTCTATCCATGTAGTCTAAATTTATACTTTAATTGCTATTGATCCAACCTAACTCATTTTCAAACGCACGTCTGTAATCTGTCATGATCTGCGCCGGCGCCCTTCGTATATACTCTTCAGCAGCATCTCTCGCATTACCCTCTAAATTCCGGAGATATGCAATCGCCTCCTCTTTAGAAGGCTTCTGTCCGTTAATTTCATTAAATTTTGGTGGGAGGTCGGTCCATATAACAGCATCAAGCCCCACATCTTGCAGCCACAGGATAAGAGTATTCCTAATGGGATCATCGCTCACTACTTCATCTGAATGCAGCACACCTATATAATCATCACGCCGTCCTTTGGGGATACCTTCCCTCACTCTAAGCGACTCTATAGCAATATCAGGATCGATGGTTGTCACTAATGACCAAAGTACTCTAAGCGGGATACTATCCCGGTTAATAACTAGAGTCATACGACCATTCCCCGATTGCCTGCAAAATTCAACAGGTAATAAAGGGCCATTTACATTCCACTGTTTATCTATAAGTAAATCCTGAGGGTCCCATAAAAGTGATCCCCATCCTAAACATGCTATTTTCATTTCCTTGGCGGTTTGATGAGCGATTTTAATTTTTCTTCAATGTAGATGAAACTACTTACAAATACAATCAATTATTTATCTTTAATGCCAGGTTGCCTAATTTAATAAGGTGACTTCTATGCACCAATAATACGCTATGTCCCAATATCAATTACCGCCCTTAAAGAACGAAAAGCAGTTTGAAGAATTTGTCTGCGACCTCCTAAATGAAATTGAGAATACGAATGCCTACCAGAATACCGATTTTCAGACATTTGGTGTTAAAGGACAGGCACAAAAGGGCATCGACATCTTGTCTCCCCGGACAAAAACTGTCATTCAATGCAAGGTCAAAGACCTGAGAAAAAAAGAAGACCTGATCCGAAAAAATCTATTGCAGGATATTGCCGATGATTTGGAAAGTGCATTAAAATTGGACTTTGAATTTGATCGCTTTATTCTAGCCTCTACCTTTCGCGACGATGCCGTAATCCAGGAACAGGTGGCCAGTCTGCAAAAACAAATGGGAGTCAGTGTTCACTTGTATTATTGGGGTTGGGATACACTTTCTAGACACGCAGAGCAATACGACCGTATCATCCGGAAGTACTTTCCCAAATTTTTGCCCAAGACACCGAAAGCCCCCAAAAAGCTTGTAGTTGAATTGCCCGAAGGCGCATTAGGTAAAGACTTACTAAAGAAAAATTACATCTCTTACCTGATCAAAAGATACGGGGAATGGAAACAGTTTGAACTTGATCGCTCAAACGAAAAGTTTAACTGGGCCAGCTTTAACAAACACCTCATGAACCAATACAAAGCTGCGGGTATTAACTATATCCATGTCTCCCATTTTGAGGAGTTGAAAGAGTACCTGCAGGGACGGATTGACAAAACAATTTTTGGGAAAAAGAGAAAATCGGATGGAAACCGTAATTATTCCCCATATGAGGATCATATTGATGGGATTTTGGATTAAGTCACCTTATGGATCCACAAAGAACGATTGAGACAATACTGGATGTAACAACCGGTGAGCTGATAGAATCAGGCACTTTTTTTAATGCTGTCAATCGGAATGAAGCAGCCATATTCCTGTTACGGACAGATATTGAAAAACGAATTCAGACTAATGATATAAGGCACGTTTGTATTTTCTGCAAACAGCCGGTGGCGCTTCGCGGAAGGAGCGGCCAGCAAACACGCATCAAGACTTTTTACTTTACCCATTTGTATAATAGTGATGATTGTATCATTAAAACGAATCATCGCTTAACGGAGGAACAAGTTCGGTGCATTAAGTACAATGGTGAAAAGGAAAGTATATTACACGAACAACTTAAAAATCTTATCGCCAGGTATTTAAACCTCGATCCTTCTGTTTCAGATGTTAGGGTGGAACAGACCTATAGAGATTTGGCCATCTCAAAGGATTGGAGAAAGCCTGACGTTCTAGCTGTTTTCGGGCAGCACACAATCGCTTTTGAACTTCAGTTAAGCACCACCTTCCTATCCGTTATCGTTGGCCGTACCTTATTTTACCAGGAAAGAAATGTGTTCCTGCTGTGGGTATTCCCGCATTTTTCTCTGGATAGCGATATACAGAAGTTCACTCAAAAAGATGTTTACTACAATAATGCCTTCCATGTATATGTTTTTGACAGAGATGCACAGGTACAGTCGGAAAAACAGGGAAGGCTTATAATTAAGTGTTATTACCAGGAATTTTATATAGATGGCGATAAAATTCGCCATCGCTGGGCAAAATCATTTATCGGATTAACTGATCTGATATTTGATCCGTCGAACTGCACCTTATTCTATAAAGATGTTAATGAGGATAAAAAAGCACTTGAAAATGCCTTAAAGCAACAACAAGAGCAAAAAAAAGCGGACGACCATAGACAGACCCTGGAACGCCGAGTCTCTAATGCATTGCAATACCTCAGGGAATACTACTCCAAAGATATCGACCCGGTACCCGATCCTGAGTACTGCCCGCTTCAATATATTGTCACCAATGAGGAAATCGAAGAACTTGAAAGGCAACTTAAATTTACTTCGGAAAAAGCTATTGTAATTGCTAACCTTTTCCTTGACAATTCCAAGCCAAGGTTTTTGCAGTTTCTCTGTGAACAAGATAATGTTCGTGTTGATCTGAGCAAGGTTCTGATCAATGGTCAAACGGTACTAGAACAGCTCTTGTCTAAAGAAAATGAGTACATTTTTCAGCAGTCTGTATGCCAGCTATTCCGAATGGGTTATTACCTAAATGAACAGGATAGAAAGGTGATGGCATCCCTATTTGAAAAGAACGAATTCAATACCACAGAATGGGAAAAACAGTGCATCAGCAGATGGACATTTGTCACATGCCTCAGTTCCCTATGGAATAAAGAACATGCCCTTGATCTTGCACCAGTGAGAACCACATTAAATGCCCTAATGTCCCTGAAGCATAATATGATTATTGGTTCAAAATTGCATAACCTCAGGCAAGTGAGTATGAATTTCTTTGAATTTCATAAAGGGTTTGGAGCAATCTATATTCAGGCTATGAAGCATTTCCGACAATATGATCAGCAACTTAGTGAGGATAAAAATGGTAAGCTGGCGGCTAAGATTGCTGCCTTTCACCAAAATACCCCGATTCAGAAGACAATGTATAACAACATCTTTTATGAAATCTTCCCTGATCTTTAACGCTCACATTGATAGTTGATATTTTTGGCTTATTCCATAATCATAAGTAATCTTTCATCATTACAATTGACCATCTTACCTGTACATAACAATTTATGCCAATACAACTACTGCCTTGCTTCTTTCTCAATATCTTCAATTAGAATCGGGTTTTTGGGTATGATCTTCATGTACTGGAAGGATGATAGACCACATTGTTCCATAAATCCATTTATGAGCTGATCGCTGCTTTCACTCTCCTCCAAATTTGGAATAGGGCATCGAGCTCCTTCTCCATCATTAGACTGCAGAGTAAAAGAAGTGTCTCCGGGTCTGATGGTTATTGCTTCACCAATCTGACAACTTAATAGTTCCACAATTATAGTAAAAAGGTTGGTCAGTATGTTGCTAGTATAGGCTGAGGATTGGGCCAACCTAATCAAGCGGTCGAGGTCATCGTTATCCCAGATGTAAGCAGGCCTGTTGGCACCGGTTATATAAACCTGCGCTACTTGATGTTTAATGCAGGTCGACCCTCTTGGATCGAAAGGAGCAGCAGTTATTCCAGGCTGCCCTTCATAAAAGAACATCTCCCAGATGGCTGCTTGTTTCATCCAGTTGGATTGCCTTTCTATCTGATCCGTGAAATGAGATAGTTTTTTGCCTTTAGGGATATAATCCCATACATACGCCGGATCAAAAATGACTCGCGGCCATTTAGCTTCAAAAAGACCTACTTTAACTTTACCATCTACTTCAAAAACAATCATGGAATCACAACCAAACTTCCTTTCATGGTGACCGCTATTAACTCTTGCAAACCATTTCGATTTGAATTGAAACTGATTTAGGGTATATTTTGTGAATATACCAAATGGGTGCGTGAAATGCGTTACTAACCTGGAAACATAGTCTCGTTCATCAGCAACACCTTTATTAAATAAATCGTACCTAACACCTTGATCTATGTAATAAAAAAGTTCGGCTATTGCCACTGCATCTTTGATTGCTAACATGAGTTTCTTTTTAAATTGCTTCTGTTTATCTGTAGTTAATATTCCTTTGCCGTCATAGTGGACTCATCAAATGCAACGTAGGCAAATGGTACGCTTAACATCTTCTTGATCTCTTCCAGGAATTTCAAATCTGCAGGATTAGGTTCATTTGGACCAACTATCATTATACGTTTTTGCTTCTTGCTCTTTTCCTGGTGCATGTAATCAAAGAGCTGACCGATGCCCTGCCGGATGCATGTATATACATTTGCAAACGGCTTTATCTCATATATGAATACCCCTTCACTGCTGATTCGTCTGGCGTCTATATATTTCTTTTCCCCGGAACATAGATCGTTGGGGTAGGTTTCCTTTAAATATTGAATAAATCGATTCTGGATGCGATTATGCACACGGTTGACGGTTACCGATGCAATCGCGCTACGTTCGAAACTTGTTTCCACCTTTTCATTATACCCCTCTTCGTCAGTCTCATCAATAATGGTCTCACTTGTCTCGTCCGCTTCTTCAGGGTCTACTTCCTGTAGGTTGCTGCCTGCATACCAGCCAAATATCTTATTGAATGCGGTGCCGTCTTTTTCCCTTGTAAGGCGATGTATCGTTCCTGCATAAGTTTCCCCTGTATCATTAACAAAACCAGCATCAAGAAACTCAACATGGATATGGTGCCCTAAAACATCCTCATCATGCCAGTAAATACTGCCTTTTCTTTCCACAACTTCGGCATAAGCAATAATCTTAAGCTGACCATATGCCCCCTGCGACTTGACGGCGATGATATCACCGGCTTTCATTTGAGCCATTAAACGGAAGTATCCTTTAATTTTACCTAGGGTAGGCTTTGCACCTGTCCAATTACTTGTAACAAAGCTATTTATTTCCTCATTCTGCTTACCCATGTAGTGCGAAAAATCCAACCAGTCTAACCAACCTATGGCAACACAGCCATGCTTAATAAATTCATCGACCACAGAAATGGTATCGTTGCCGTTATCGTCACTGTACTTACTTCCTACAATATAATAGTTCCTATTAGATATTTTATCCCTGGAAGCAAACTGAGTATAAATGCGATAGGAAAAATCAACAATATCCTCATCTTCGGGTTTATGCCCAATGATCGCGGCCTGTATCACAGAAACTTTATCCTTTGCTGTAAACGTATGTCCAAGACCATTAACGATTGCTAACAAGGCTCTCATACTGTAAACTGGCAGTAATTGCTTTTTGGAAAAAAGGCAGGCGATTTTCCATTTCGCAATGGCATGAAATCTGATTCCATCAATCGCGGCCCAATTCTGGTTTAAAGCATGGACAACGATATCGACTATCAGCTGTTTGATTGTACTAAATGCCTGTTCTAATGTACTCCCCTTCTGTGTGTTCCAGGCATACACTCCCTCCATTTGGAAACGTCCATCTTTGAATTCCTTATCCTTGCCATCCCGGGGTTTCCATAGCTCAAACTTGTTGAGCGAAATACGCCCGATAGCACCCAGATTCTTTGTTCCATATTCCAACCAATAACACAATGAATCGTGATCGGATAAATTTGCATATTCATGGATACTCATGTTCTTTATTCGCTCCAGGTCCCAGGAACTCAAAAAAGAATCAAGTGTTACATCAAAATGTTTTGGGGATAACTCCATGAAAAAGCGCTTAAATCAATATCATGCGCAAAATAGTTATTTAATTTAATTTATTTTTATAGCTAGAATTGACACCTATTACATCCTGATAAAATAGTAATTTACCATTCATTCAATTAAAAAATAAAAAGGTGAAAAAAGGCTTAGAATACGAACTATTAGTTGAACGAATATATAAAGAGCTTTCAAATGGTGAAATCATCAAGCAGAATGATTCACTAGAAGGACATGACTCTGGCGGATTTAGACAAATTGATCTTTCAATAAGAAGTCGGATAACAAATACTGATCTTCTTATTATTGTCCAGGCCAAGGATTTGACACGAAAAGCAGACATTAAAGTATTGGATGAATTTCGTTCAGTTATAAAGGATGTTCGTGCAAACAAGGGTATTTTGGTTTGTGCTATGGGTTTTACTAAAAAAGCCATTGAGTATGCTAAAAAACAATCCATAGACCTTTATTCAGCACACACGCCGACAAATAAAAAATGGGCTTTTGGATTGGAAATACCCGCTTTAAAAGCTGAAAATCTGTTTCAAGTAAACTTTGCACCGATGCTTCCTGTTACTCCAGGAGAGAAGGTTAACGTAAATAGTAATATTAAATTCCGTAATTCTAACGGAGCTATTCCCTTGGAGAAAATGATGGAACTTGCTTTCAAGGGTATTCAGTTAGATATGTCTGGCAAATGGAACACGTTTGATGTAATCATGGAAGATCTTTTTTGCGACCAGATCAATAGCGAGTTCAGAAAAGTCGAAGACTTACGCATTGAATATCGCTTTAGGAAAAGAACCGTATTTACTAATGTTTTAGTTCCGAGTGAATACCGAATACTTGTAGATCACATTAAAGAGGACATTACTCCCTCATTTGTCGGGTTTGACGAAGTCATGGCGCTGCTAACTGACTACACGAACTGGAAGGCGCTTAATAATGGATTTTTTGACCGTAGCAAACCACACCTGGAAGTTACGTCAACATTATTCAATGCGCAAGAAACCAATTGGGTTGCAAAATTTTACTACAAATTCAACAAGATAGGTAACCAAATTTAATGACTCCATCAATGCAAATTCAGAGATTTGTGTATTTGTCATCATAAACCTAAATTGTTCTACAATTTAGCTGATTGGTAAGATCTATTTTTACCTCTTATTATGAATCGAATTACAATCAAATTCCTGAAACAGTTGGCCCAAAATGGCTATAGCTGTTTGATCGCAAAAGGTCAAGCCGGTATGGATAAGCCAATTTACTATCCGTTTAAAGAAATACCATCTAAACTTATCCCCGCTTTATCGAGCCTGCCTTTTGAAGAGGATCAGTTTATTATTATTAAAGATGCCATTGAAAATCTTACTGATGAAGATTTAACTGGGGTTTGCGTTTTAGCTCCCAACTAGAATAGGCTTCCCTGTGGGTTTTCCTTATCTTTTTGTTTTCCGCCAGTGACTCTTGTTTCTATTTTCTCTGCTTCTAACGTTCCATCATAAGGCACGAAAAATTGTTGTATTTCCTCTTTTTCATGGGCATTTAACCAGGCGCTACGCTGGTTCTCTCCTATGATCAATGGCATTCTCTTTTTCTGATTGTGTATGATGGCCATCTGAGGAGTGGCTTCCGTTGTTATTATAGAAAAAGTATTGATCATTTCCCCGGTATCCCTATTTACCCAGGGCGCATAAACTATCCCCAAAGTAAAAATGGCCTTTCCAGGGCGGTAGATAAAATAATTCTCGCTCTTCTTTGCCCCTTCGGGGTAATGAGGTTCATAAAACCCCTCTACCCACAGTAAGCCCTTATACCGCTCAATAAATGGCGAATAACTTTTAGTAACAAAAATTCCATCTGAATTCGCATTGAGCGTATTGGCATATTTCTTTGCCTCTTCTTCGTTTTTTACATAACCAGGCAATAATTTCCATCTTGAAGGGACTGCCGTTTCCTGGTCACTCGATAATGTGGTGTATAAGAATGGCCTTTCAAATCCTGATACATGTTCGTATCCAGGAAGGTCTTCCCCAATTTTTATTTTCGGTACTGCTTTACTCAATCTCCTTTTATCAGGAGTTGATACATGATAGCACATATCGATTCGTGATGGTTTTGAAATGATTAGATAGATTTCAAATAGGTCTCCATTTTTTGAAGACGAAGTAGTGGTGCTTCAAACCATTTATTTCCAATATCCATTTTAGCCCTGACTAAATCTGTCTCAATAGCTGCTTTAAAATCGTTGTATGTTTCGTAACCATTGATCTTTTTCCCTTCTGTTGGTATTTTAATGGAGGTAAAAAATGCTTCCAGCCGTACCAGTTCATTACTCCATTCTTGCGTAGTCATGCAGCAAAATTAAATCAATTTACGGTTCCGGATGGCGTTTCCTGCTCTGCAGGACCGGGGCTTTCGGCTATATCTCCTTTCAGGAGGATGCCGCCTCTATCCCACTAACGCATTTCTGATGTTCTCCTGATACTCCTTATAGCTTGCAATAAATCCTGGCCGCCTTGATGGGCGGCTTTTTTCATTTCCGAGCCTTTGGTCCTGTTGATTGCCATAGGTACTGATTATTCTTTTGGCGGGCATTTTCAAAGCAAGCGGGGAAAAGTACAGCTAAGGTAGTGTGCCTGCCCACCGCACAAACCCTGCCCAAAAGACTACGGCATAAACGGTTTCCTCCCCTAAAGGGTCCCCTCCAATTATTCCGTTTCCTTTTGGTCTTTCCAGTCAGGCACCCATTGTCCTTGCTTTCTTTTCTTCCCGCTTCTGCTCATTTGAAAAATGCCTTAGGCCAAAAGAACATGGGAAGGAAAAAAGAGAAAACAGAAAGTTCACTTTTAAAAAATCATGTTATGAAATCAACAGCAAGTGTAACAGCACACACAACGATCCCGGACAACCTATCCGCAATTGCGGCAATTATCCGGCAGGACTGGAAAAAAATCTATTTCGGCGCAGTGCCTTACCTCATGGCAATGGAGGAGTTAACCGACATCAGGCAAGAGTATTTCGAGGATTCTGCCGCCTCTATCGTCCGCTATTTTTTAAGCAATGCAAAGGCATGGCGGGGCGAAGTAGCCAAGGAAGTAAAAACCAAGCTGAACCAATTATTACAAACCGCTTAACTCTTAAACCGCTGCGTTATGAAATTCTTTAACGATTGTACCACACTGGACGAAGTAAAAGCCAAATACAAAAAACTGGCCTTAGAACACCACCCCGACCGGGGAGGCGATACGGTAACCATGCAGGCAATAAATGCAGAATATGCCTTTGCCTCGGCTCGTATTCTGAAAGGTGCGAACCTATCCGAAGAGGACACAGAAAAGGAAATCCGCTTTTCGGAGGAATACCGCAAGATCATTGAACAGATCGTAAACCTTGACGGCATCGTCATTGAATTGGTCGGCCTGTGGATTTGGGTAACGGGGCAAACTTACCCGGTACGGGCAGAACTAAAGACTGCAGGTTTGTTTTTCGCACCTAAAAAACAAGCGTGGTACTACCGCAGCGAGGATTTAAAGGAACTCCGAGGCGGCAGAAAGTCTTTAGATGAAATACGCAGCAAATACGGTAGCGAGGTAGTGAACCAAAACAGATACAAAGCTATCAACTGATCATTTCACCAATTCAAATACAGCAAAATCATGTTACCAACAATAAGAATCTCCCACGAAATCAGGCTGCCGGATACGGAGCAATGGCAATTCAGGTTTGAAATACAAAGCGAAAGCTCAAACCGCCTTTACACGATTGCGCAGCATAAGAAAAAAAGGCATTGGGGTTGCTCCTGCCCCGGATGGAAAAGAAACCGCCACTGTAAGCACCTTACAGCGGTAGGCATACCCGGCGATGAAAAACCCTTTGAAGTTAACCTGATCAATTACTGAGCTATGGCAAAAGGATTTTTAGACGGGTATAAGACCTACAACACAGCCACTGGATACGGTGACCCTAAACAATGGAGGCAAGCCTTTAACCATAGAATGAGCAAAGAAGATGCAGAGGTAATAATCAAAGGCCAGGAACAAACACCCCATTGCATTTTGGGGATAAAGACCGGAGCCACTCAAACCGAGATTAAAAAAGCCTTTCGCAAACTCATTACAGAATGGCACCCTGACCGGAACCAACACAGGGTAAACGAAGCAGAGGAAATGAGTAAAAAGATCATTGCAGCCTATTCCATTTTAACCAATTAAAAAAAACAGAATTATGAAACACAATTTTGAAGAACACAAGCAAAACCGCATAGATAACGCCCGTAAACAGGCAGCAAAAAACAGCAGATTATCAGATGACTATTATGTCAGGGCAAAACAAATGGCCTCTGCTATTCCCTTTGGTCAGCCTATACTGGTAGGACATCATTCCGAAAAGCGGGATCGCAGTTATAGGAATAAAATACATAATACCTATGGCAAAGCCTTTGAGACGATGGACAAAGCCAGTTACTACGAAGAGAAGGCCGAAAGCATCGAAAGCAACAACGCTATTTTTTCAGATGATCCCGAAGCAGTAACCAAGCTAAAAAATGAGCTAAAGGCGTTGGAGCAGGCGCAGCAATTTATGAAAGATGCAAACAGGCTATTGAAAAAGAATGACCGGGAAGGATTTCTTAAACTGCCCAACGCTACAGAAAAAATGTGGGAGGAATTGACCAACCCCGCCCCACATATAAGAAACATAGGCATTGCATCCTATAAATTCAGTAATAACGGGGCTAATATAAGACGTATCAGGCAACGCATTGAACAGCTCGAAAGGCTGCAACAACGCCCGGCACAAGAAATATTATTTGAGGGCGGCAGTATCATTGAAAATAAAGAAGCCAACAGGATACAGATACTTTTCGACGCAAAGCCGGATGAAGCAATCCGAAAGATGTTGAAGGGCGCAGGGTTCCGGTGGAGTCCTACAGAAAATGCCTGGCAGCGGCATTTAAATGCTAATGGTATCTACGCTGCAAAATCAGTACTAAAGCAACTATCCACAATACAAAACGCTAAATAACCACAAGCCTGCATTGCGCAGCCGTTCCTAAACATTTTAAAAACCTTAAAGAACAATTTTATGAAAAGCCTAAATCTTAATAGCACAAAAATATTTGCCAGTCTCATTGAACAATTAAAGGGCAATGACCATATCAAAATAGACAATGAACCATATATGCCGCTCACTATTGAAAAAATTGGAGATAATATAATTACCCCGACTGGTACTGGCAAGCTGTATAGCCTATGCCACTATTACAAAGAAAACGGCGATCTGATGCAAGACCCGGAAATGTGCTTTATAGCAGTAGATCAACGGTACAAACCGGAGGCGTGGGCAGACTATCATGTATTCCCTTATATGTTCAGGCAGGCCAATATTGGATTCTATCAGGAAAGTATCCTATTTGCTGATGGTAAAACACATCAGATTAACAAAGCAATGCAGGCCGACCATACCGCCTTTGCTAATCAATGGCTAGATAATCTACAGGCTCAGGGCTTCTTAAATCCGAAGCCATGACAACACAATTCAATTTTCAAATTAACCCCTCCCATGCCCGCAAGGCATGGGAAAGGGTTACCCCGATCCAACGGCACTTTGCAAATCTTACTGATGCGGTAGCACTGGCAAAAAGGACAGCAAAGATTTACAAAGCAGAAGTTAGGCTAACGAACGGATCGGACGCATACAAATGCAGTGGCGGTTATTTCCACCACCGAAGTATTTAATCAGTAACAATTAAAAATCATTACAATGAAATCATTAGATCAGTTAAATAATCTTGAAAGAGGTGCATTGTTACACCAGTTATTTCCAAATGAAATGCCTGACCTGTTGGACTTTATAGAAGGTATGTGTATCAGCATTAAAGAGGACGAAGAAGGCAATCGAAAAGTATGGAAACTCGGCTTAATGACCTTTGATTTTTGGCTGTCCTTACTGAATCAGGTAGAGGCAGCAATAAAACAGTACGGCAAGAAGCTGACCAAAAGCCACAGGCTGTTTACAGATCAATTATTTGACGGCTTATTGGCCTGTTTTACCATTCACTGCATTACGGTCTATGTAACACTAAAACAACACCCTAACCCAAAATTTACCAAAGCTGTTGAACTGCTGTTTTAATGCAGCAATCGCATAAAGAAACAAAATAAATCACACTCAAAATTCTGCTAAAATGAATACTGCAACAAAAAAGAAAGCTGTAAAAGCACAGCAACAAGAAAGCACAAGTGCTAATAACGCAGCACCTGAAATCAATAACCAAGATAGTATATTAACTTACCTGAATCTTTCTGATATTGATATCAGTCCCTTGAATTACCGTAAGGTTTTCAACCTTAAAGACCTTATTGAATTTGCCGAGGGTCTTATTTTACATGGCATGATATCACCAATGACCGTTCGCCAAATGGAAACCGGGCGTTATGAAGTAGTAGCCGGAGAAAGACGCTACCGGGGGGCAGAAATAGCTAAAATTTCTGTAGTCCCTGTTATGATCCGGGTATTATCTGATGAACAAGTAAAAGAAATTCAATTGGTTGAAAACCTGCAACGGGAGAACCCCCACCCTATGCACGAATCTTTTGCCGTAATGGGAATGCAGCAATCTGGTAAAAGCATTGATGAAATTGCTTTGAGGCTCGGTAAATCAAAAGCATTTATCTATAGCCGTATTAAGTTAGCCGGGCTGATTGAAGTCATGCAGGATATTTTCTTAGGGGATAAAATAACGGTACAGGAAGCCTATGATATTGCCGTTTTATCTCCTGAATCCCAATATGAATTTTATGAACAGTATTGCACCAATTGGCAGGAGGAAAATTTTAAGCTGAACAATATCCGTAATATTCTTTCCCGTTTCAAGTTTGATCTGCTGAAAGCGCCATTTAATACCAAAGATAAAAAACTGGTGCCGGAAGCCGGAGCATGTACCAATTGCGCCTTTAATTCTGCAACCATAAAATCACTATTCCCTGAAATGGCAACGGCAGCAAATTGTACCAATCATGTTTGTTATCAAAGTAAGTGTAAGGCACAAATTAATATGATGATTCGCCTTGCTTTGGCCGAACATCAGCCCGTTGCTTTATTGCATACCGGTTCTATTTCAACAGAAGTAGCAGAAGCCCTCGAAAGTATCCCCGAAGCAATGGCATTGCCTCAATACAGCCGTTACGATATAACAATATTTTCCGCTCCCAATATGCCGGACAAAGAAGATTTTGAAGGCTACTATGATGAAGAGGAAGGCGAAGACCCCGACTTTGACGAGGAAGGATATAACAATGCTATGCAGGAATATAAAACAGACCTTGCCGAATACACGGCCTTAGCCCAAAGTGATACCGTACTTAAAGGTTTACAGTTAAGCAGCAGCGGTGCTACGTTAATCTTTTTCAGTACTGAAAAGAAAGAAGTTTCTGTAACTAAATCGGTTGTTACTTCAAAGGAAGTTCAGGAGGCTATTAAAGCAGGAACGATAACCACTGATCTTTTAGATGCCGAGATTGAAAGGATCAATACAAAGGAGAAAAGAGCAAAAGAACTGGATAACGAAAAAATTCAAATGGAATTGCATACCAAGTTCAACGAGGCCGTTAAAACAAATACGTTAACACCTGGCCTTACTGCTGCCGATCTGACCGCAATACGGTTATTTGTTTACCAATCTTTAGACTGGCAATCCAGACAGGCAGTTGATAAAGTACTATTTAATAACGATAAAATATCAGACAATGAACAAAAGTTAGCGGCTTTAACCAATCTCACAGATGAACAATTTGCGTTTATGACAAGAAGCGCATTAGCCGGAAGATCAGACAGCAAAACAGCAGGTTATATCAATGCTGTTTGCCTGTATCAGGTCGCCAAAGAATCAGGTTTAGATGTGGCTGCTATAGAGCAGGCACAGCAAGCAAAAGCAACCGAAAGACAGGACAATATAGAAGTACGGGTTAAAGACTTGGAAAAACGTAAAGCCCGGTTAGCAACGAAGAAAGCTGCATAGGAACAGCAAGTGCAGTCAGGGTATTGGCTGTGCTTGTTCTTATTTTTTCTCAAACATTTATTAACTTTAATATTATGAGTACGCCGTTCATATATTCCATTGTACAGATAACCGGAATTCTATTTTTGATTTCCGGTATGGTCATCCGGTACTTTATAAATCGTAGGCGGTTTAACAGGCGCAACCAATATGGCACTCAAGGCTTCAATAGTTATGAGCATCGCACCCTTACCAATATCGGTGAAGGTTTCGGCAAAATGGGTGCTTATATTCTTATATTAATCGGCTTATTCCTTATTCTCCTGGTATGGGTTAACCGCAAAATGGACAGGAATGCGAATAAAAAAAAGCAAGAGATTTCAACACCAATAAAGCGCAGATAAGTATGCCAGGAAAACTTTCCGGCGCGAAGCGGAGCAGCCCTTTCCCTCAATCAATGAACTATTGTTTTTTTGAAATTGAGGAAAAGGGATGCAGCGTTTTTAATGGCTTTTCTGTTCCTGCAATCAGTCCTGTTTTTTCAATCAGTTCCGGGCATAAAGAAGCCCTGCAAAAGATATCCTACGGTAAACCTTCGGACAACATTTGCAGGGCGGAAATCGGTGCAGCCCGCTTACAAAAATGGGCTGCCGCACATATGGCCTTTTCATTTTTTCAGCCAGCTGCGATGGGTGAAATGATTGTCTTTACTTTCCCGATAACGCCATTAGCTTTTCACTGAATTCTGTTAGCCCCGCTTTCTCCAGGCAGTCAGCCGACAGCTTCTGCAATTCCTCCAATTCTTCCCTGCCAGCTGCTTCGATCATCCCATTGCCGGGGTGATCCCCTTTTACATTCAGGCCCTTGTCAATCACCTGGCTTAACAGTAACACCGCCCGCTTATTGATCTTCACATCAATCTTCACCTGGTCACTCATTCCCGGGCTGCTCAGCAGCGCCCCGTACACTTGCTTTAGATCATTTGCATTCATAATACTACATTTTTAAATGGTTCATTTTCACTTCACAAAAGTATCAGTCGTACCGGTTTCTTATCCCTACAGAATTTGGAGGGATAAAATTTCGAGCGTTTCAGAACATTACTTTTGTTGTACAAACTGATTAGTGAACTTGAAAAATGTGTAGTATGGACTTCAGTAAAAAAGTGGTTTCCTGTCAGGAAGCTAAAAACATAGACATGGTTAATTACCTGTCTTCAATCGGTATAGAGCCAACAAGAATCAGAGGGAATGATTTTTGGTATTTATCCCCGCTTCGCAATGAAGTTACTCCCTCCTTTAAGATCAATAGAAAACTGAACCGCTGGTATGATCACGGGACCGGTAAAGGCGGCAACCTGATCGACTTTGCTATTGAGTGGCATGGCTGTACTGTCGGCGATTTGTTACAGATGCTCAGTGGCAATTTTACCGGAACGGAAAAGCAGGTATGGCATACATCAACTGCTGCCGAAAAAGCTGCTCCCAGGATCTCCGTTTCGACCGTCAAAGCCTTGCAATCAACAGAGCTACTGAACTACCTGCGGGAGCGCGGTATCCCCCTTCAAATTGCAGCAGCTTATTGCCAGGAGGTGGACTACCTGTTTGAAAACAAGAAGTACTACGCCATAGGCTTTAAAAATGATAAAGGAGGTTACGAATTGCGTAACCGGTATTTTAAAGGGAGTTGTTCCCCAAAAGGAATTAACACCATTAAAAACGGATCAAAAGCCCTGTTGGTTTTTGAGGGTTTTATTGACTTCCTGTCCTACCTGGTTATCACGCAGAAAATGGATATCCCCCTACAGGATTACCTCATCCTGAACAGCCTGGCATTTTTTGAAAAATCCGTTCCCCTGATGCTCGGTTATGATACCGTGCGCCTGTTCCTGGACAATGACCCCGCCGGACAAAATTGCAGTCTTTACGCCCGGTCCTTAGATGAGCGGTTCCAGGACGAAAGCAGCATGTACCAGAACTACCAGGATCTTAATGATTTCCTGATGCGTAAGCCTATGAGCTAAGCCAGCTATATACCGGCAATCATCGATACTCCTAATACAACCGGAGGGAAATGTGATCTACTGGCAAAAGGCAATCATCATGAATTACTTCAATCTCCGAGATTTGAAGTGGTGGTTTCCCTGGGACGCTGGAAACGGCAAGATGTAGCGTTGTTTAACAACGCGGTTTTCTGCCCTTACTCGGAACTCGTGGGCAGCCAGTGATTGCTGAATAATTCTGATTTGAAATGTGAAAATGAATAGTGATGAAGAAGACAACAAACAGAACAAGAATCGTAGGGGTACGTTTCACCCCTGATGAGTTTACACAACTCGAAAAAAAGTTTAAAGCCACTACTTGTAAGAAATTGAGTGATTACCTGCGCCGGATCATCTTTGAAAAAGCCATTGTAACAACGTATCGCAATGCTTCTATGGATGACTTTATGGCAGGCATGATATTGCTTAAAGCAGAGCTGAATAGTATCGGCACGAACTTCAACCAGCTGGTTAAAAAGGTCAATACTTATAAAGATGACAGGACTATTTCAGGACTGTTAGCAGGCTATGAACTAGACCGCAGGCAGCTATTGCGACAGGTCGAAAGCATTAAACTGTTTATCGAAAAAAATGCAGATAAATGGTAGCCCGCATACAGATGGGCAAGTCATTAAGCAGGGCATTTTTCTATAATGAGAACAAGGTAAAGGATGGCATTGCCGAATGCTTAATGGCCCAGAATTACCCGAAAGACCTGGAGCGGTTGACTGAATTTCAGCGCTTGGATTTCTTTCAAAAAGTGGCTTCCCTTAATGATGGAATTAAGGTCAACAGCCTGCATATCTCTTTAAATTTTGATCCTTCAGAAAACCTTTCCCAGGAGCGAATGAAGGAGATCGCAGTAAGTTATATGGAGCAGATCGGCTTCGGTAATCAACCTTACCTAGTGTATCAGCACCACGATGCTGGACATCCACATTTACATCTTGTCACTACCCAGGTACAGATGAATGGCAAGGCAATTAACATTCATAACATTGGTAGAGGGAAGTCGGAAATTGCCCGTAAAGCCATTGAAATTGAATTCGGACTAGTGAAAGCGGAAGGTCAAAAAGCAGAACCCTATGGATTAAAACCAGCCTATGCTGCGAAAGTAGTTTATGGCAAATCTGAAAGCCGGAAAGCCATTGCGGCTATATTAAATTCAGTCCTGAAACAATACAAATACACCTCATTGTCTGAACTCAATGCAGTGCTCAGACAATACAATGTTGTGGCCGACAGGGGCAGCGAAAGTTCCAGGACTTTTAAAAATAACGGGCTGCATTATCGCATATTGAATGATGATGGCGACCCCGTTGGCGTTCCAATAAAGGCCAGTCTATTCTGTCAGAAGCCCACCTTACAATACCTGGAAGATCGGTTTTCGGCTAATGAAATTGCCCGACAGCCCTATAAAAACAGGATCAAAAACACCATAGATCTCTATTTCCTGAAAGCTAAAAACGTTACGCTGCAGGGGCTTACTGACGCAATGAAAAAGGAAGGCATTACACCGGTTTTAAGGCAAAATGAGGCAGGTTTATTATATGGGATCACCTACATAGACCATAAAAGTAAGTGCGTTTTTAATGGCAGCAGTTTAGGTAAAACATATAGTGCAAAGGCGATTTCAGAACGCTGCACAGGTGATGCAGCCAGACTGCCGCAACAGTCGCCTAACGGGCAAATCCAAAACCTCAATACCGATAACAGGCCCTCTATCCCAGGCGCCAATCCCGGCAGCCCAGATGGACTACTGGATGCTTTGCTGCGCCCAGAATATGTCAGCGAAAACATTCCTTATGAGCTGACTGGCAAGAAGAAAAAGAAAAGAAAGAAAAGAAGAATCATTTAAACACTACAATCATGAGTACAGGAGAGAACGAACAGGCGATGCGGAAGATACTCGATATGACCCGGCTGATTGCCTTAACCATTTTAGCGATACATTTTTATTATTACTGCTATGCTGCATTTCATCTTTGGCAGCTAAGCACCAGCTTTACAGACGACCTTTTAGGAAACATCAGGGATACCGGCCTGTTCAGCACTTTTTATAAATCAAAGCTGCTGGCACTGCTCTTTTTAGCCATCAGCTTGCTTGGTGCCAAAGGCAAAAAAGATGATAAACTGGTTTTCAAAACAGCTTTTGCATACCTCTTTACGGGACTGATCCTTTTCTTTATCAGTTACCTGTTTTTGTTTATCGGCAAGGATATCCAGGTTGCTGCATTATTATATATCAGTGTAACCATCATAGGTTTTTTGTTGGTGCTGACAGGCGGCACGCTCCTTTCCCGGATCATTATGGACCGCCTGAAAGGCGATATTTTCAATAAAGAGAATGAGACCTTTCCACAGGAAGAACGTTTGCTGGTTAATGAAAATTCAATCAACCTACCAATGCGTTACCAGCTTAAAAGTAAATGGCGCAACGGCTATCTGAATGTATTAGCCCCCTACAGGTCCACATTGGTAACCGGCTCCGCCGGTGCCGGGAAAACGGCATTTATAATCCGGGAATTTATCATCCAGGCATTAACGAAGGAAAAGCCATACAGCATGTTAATCTATGACTTTAAGTTCCCGGACTTATCAAAGATTGCCTATAACCACTTCCTTAAAAATAAACATAGATACAAAGGAGAGCCGGAATGTTTGTTCATCAATTTTGATGATCCTTCACGCTCTAACCGAGGTAATCCATTGGAACCGGAAAACATGATTGACATTACCGATGCCACAGAATCGGCCAGGACGATCCTATTGGGATTAAACAAAATGTGGCAAACCAAACAGGGCGATTTTTTCATAGAATCGCCAATCAATTTCTTTACCGCGATCATTTGGTACCTGCGCTGTTACCAGAATGGCCAGTTCTGCACCTTACCGCACGCTATTGAATTATTGATGCTGGATTATGATACTTTGTTTTCCATTTTGCAAACGGAGCCCCAGGTTACTTCGCTGATGAACCCTTTCATTAATGCCTACCTGAATGACGCAATGGAACAGCTGGAAGGTCAGATTGCAAGCGCTAAAATTGCGTTAGGCCGCTTGTCTTCCCCTAAACTATACTATGTTTTGACTGGCAATGATTTCACCTTAGATATCAATAATCCAAAGAAACCTAAAGTGCTTTGCCTGGGGAGTAATCCACAGAAAACACAGATTTACGGCGCTGTTTTATCCCTTTTCGCAAACAGGCTGCTAAAGATCATCAATAAGAAAGACCAGGATAAGTCCATGTTGATCTTTGAGGAATACCCCACCATATCAGTTGACCTGATCCCTACAATTTCTACCGGCAGGTCGAACCGGATAGCTGTTGTAATGGTGGTTCAAAGCATCAATCAGTTAAAGAAAGAATATGGCAGAGAGCAAGCTGATGTAATCACTTCTATTGCCGGTAACCTGATTGCCGGACAGGAAACCGGCGACGGGGCCAAGCAGCTGAGCGAGCAGATCGGAAAGATCATGCAGGACAGGGAAAGCATTTCCATCAGCAACAGTGGTACTTCTATTACTAAGAGCAAACAGCTGGACTACGCTGTGCCAGCGTCCAAAATAGCCAAGCTATCTTCCGGTCAGTTCGGTGGTATCTTATCTGATGTACCTGATCAGCCAATGGAATTAAAAGCTTTTGATTGCGAGGTAAAAGCTGACTTTGTTGCGATCAATAAAGAAGAGGGAGCCTATAAGGATATCCCGGTTATTCGCCAGGTCAATGATATGATGATACAGCGAAATTACTTACAGATAAAGGAGGATATTCAGTTTATTAAAGAGACTGAAATGAACCGGATCATCAATGATCCGGACCTGCAGCACCTGGCAATTAAAAAAGGAGGTTAGTAGCGATAATCAAAATTTTGATAATGTCAATAGCTCCTTAAGGACCAAAGTTTTTTTAAAGAATCTTAGATTTTACCTATCTATCGGTTCATTTGTTCTACAAAATCAAATAATGGTAGCCCGAAATGCCCAATGGATAAAGGTTACAGACACATTTTAAGATATTATCTTTCTACAAATCGTAATTGTTAATGCTAATTTGGCTATCGCATTCAAGCCCAATCCGTGTATTTATACATCGATATTTGGCGGAAACTACGCAATATATTTGTTTCCATATATGTTGAAAGTCAAGCCAGTATTGCGTTAACAAAATTATGTTTAACCTTTGCGCATTATTGCTAAAAAACTAAATATAAAATAGGGAATAAGGTTAAGGGTTTCGAGGTTATTTTTACGCTTCATAGATCAATAGCCTATTTCTAAAGATTAGATAACATATAATATTTAGCGTTAGCTATATACAATACTGCCAGGTCAAATAGTCGTATATTAAACAGTCGCAGTCAGGTATAAAGTTTAACGCCCACGCTCAGGTAGCGTGGGTGTTTGCTTTACTTGCGACGGGCCTTACGACGGCTTGACTTGGTAAGTAACAGCAAAGCCCATGCTACCTGATTTTCATTTCAGGAAGCCAATAAATCGGGTAATTCTTCACCCTTCAAAATGCTATTTGATCTATGCCTCGTTACCCAACCTAATTGATAATAACCCTCGTCTGAATTTATTATCAACTCTCAAAAAAATCAATTTAATGATAAAGCACTTATTAATCTGGCTAACAGCCTCCGCGCTACTCTTTGGTTTTCGCGCTGCTGGCCAAGTCGATCCTGACTCGCTCGAATACTATGGTTGCGGGCATAACGGCGATTACATGCGAACGCTTGCTGTTCCACTGTCAACTGCTGCACTAACACCTCCTGGTTCCTTCCCATCGAGCGCCATTGTTACCTGCGGAAAGTTCAAGGTATATTATGAAGACATGAGGATGTCTGGAGCTGCGGCAGGTGGCTTTAATGACGCAACCTATGGTGCTGATCGGCGCAATACAATGTGTGCCGTACTTAACTATATACAATCAGTATTTGATTTCAGCAACATTCCCTCGGGAGAGTATATTCGCTTCCACGTTGATACCTCATACGTCTATGGGAAAAGGTCTATGCCCACCTCACCTCCGGGAACTTTGGAAACCGACCGGTGGGAAAATAATGTGGGTACTGCAGGTGCCTACTGGAAAACACCTATAACAACCGGGGCAGTGATGAACGGCTTTGTCTATGATTATATAAAGTTAGGGGTTGACCCAATGCCTGGCGAATACCATGCTACGTTACGTATGAATTTTGACCAGATTAGGCGGAAATACGAGGTAGTCAAAGGTGCGTCGTCGGGTGGTGCGCTCCGACCAATCGTATATTCCAATGGAGTGGACACACCCGAAAATTGCAGCTATAGCCTTTACACGTCACTGCTTCATTTGACCACCCATACTTTAGGATGGTTCTCCTGGGTAGATACTACCAGAACCTCCCATGTATATACCATAAAAGGAGCAACAAATAATTTTGATGCTTCACTTCATTTTATTCCTGATCCAAGAACAACGGCTAATCCATTCAGTTACATGACTTACCTCTCATCTGCTCCGGCTGGGGTAAGGGGTACATTTCTGATCAACGGTTCTAATCCGCCAGACAATTATGCTTTGGTCGGTCAAATCAATTCGATCACGCACTTCGGAGCCTCGTTATATTATTTGAACAGGGTGACTCCAGGCGACAACTATGAACCGGTTATGCATTATCAGATATTTGAGGGGGATTACCGGCCTAAATATCATAAAGCTGACGTAAAAACGCTCCATGACGTAATTGGGCTTTCATATAATCCCACCTATGCAATTGATAGCACTGTCAAAATCAATAATCATATTCCGTGGAGCAGCAAAATGAACAGCGATGCTTATAATATGGGCTTTGATGAAGCAGGTGGACCTGAAACCAATGCTGCGGATTATACCATTAATAACGATTTTGCAGCTAAGGTCGTCATCAATTTGAATGGAGATCCTACTAACCACGACAGCGATCATGATAGTATTTCTGTTATGCCGGGTAGCCTGGTGAATTTCCGCGGAGCCAGTGAGGGCGGCAATAATCATGGCCGATTGATACTCAGTAACAGCGACCGAACCATAACCTATTATCCCCGTCACAACTTCTATGGCAGATGTCAATTCGGCCTAAATTTATATGATGGCCACGAAAAAGGAGCTTTTGTCGTCTACACTATAGACGTATTACCTGGAAGTAATGTCTACACTGTTAAAGGTGATGATATGGTTGTCAACGGTAATTTTGAAGAAGGCGCCGAAGTGAAGATCAGAGATACCGGAGAAAAGATTAATAACTCATTCTATCACCGGCCTCTGTTAGGCGCATCATCTCAAAATGCCGGGTCTGGAAGATTGAACTACGGCCTAACCTTTTCTGATGGTCACCCTTACGATTTCAGATCAAACTTTCTCTATGGAACTGCCGTTAGAAACAGCTATAAAGAATGTACAGATAGTAAGAAAGGCTTGACCTTCGGAAGTCCATTTAACTCATTCCCCTGGAATTACACCCGCGCGGAGCGAAATGTAATATTTGGTGGTCTTGGCGCATGGAGTATAGGAATCAATTATCCAGATGTGGCTACCACGGGTAACCGGTATATGCCAATGGGACAAAATGGTATTTTATTCAATCTGGCCGATACCATTAAAAGCTGTCGCAGGTACGTACTGGAGTTTGATGTCCGTCGGACTTTTGAAACGGGTTATACATATCCTGCAACAGATTATGTCCGCATAGGATTTACTAATAGCGCTAGCGTTACACTGCCGGAGTCCACTCCGATGATCGCAGCAAAAAGAGCTTTCCCATTGACAGGAATGTCAACATCTATGTGGGTGCATCAGAAAATAGTGTTTAGTTATTGCACTGCCAGTAATTCAAATGTGATGTTTCTTTCGATAGACGGAGCATGGGCTGATTATGAAAGATCGGCTACGGTATTGCTGGATAATGTCTCGTTAAAGCAGGAAGATCTCGCTTTGACAATCAAAATAACAGACTCGTCTGCAGGCACCTGTACCAGAAAGCTAACCGCTGGTCCAGAATCTTACGGTTGCCCGGCAATGACCTATGAATGGCGCAATGATGCTGGTGTATTACTGGGTAGTACACGGACACTCAACGTATCGCCACTCGATACAACGAAATATAATGTAACCGTATCTGATGGTTGTAATACTGGACGTGATACCATTAACATAAAGCCATGTCGCTGCGCACCTGTAGTGGTCTTCGGTAAAAAGGTAGTAACTACGCTGGGCACAACTGTTACCGGTACATTGACTCCGGGCTATTATAGTATTACCAGCGACGTAACGGTAACCGGTACCACTAATTTCAGCGGTGCTAAAATCCTAATTGAACCAGGCAGGAAAATCACAGTGGCTAATAATGCGATTTTGACAATCGACAGTTCCCACCTGTTTACCTGTCCTGACACCGCTTTACTTTGGAAAGGGATTACACTGACCAGCAGTGGCGGTACATCGGGCCGGATCATTGTGCGCAACAACTCTCTTATAGAAGATGCAGAAGTAGCGATCAACGCAGTTAACCCGCTGACACCTTCAGCAGGTAACATCATTACGATTGATAGCTCTATTTTCAACCGTAACCTGCAAAGTGTGTATATAGAGAACTACCGTCCTTATGTAACCGCAGATTCGGGTTATGCATTTTCGTTTAAAAACAATGTGTTTACCTCACGCCAATTGAAGCAGGCAGGCAATGGCTATCCCAATAGCTGGCCCAATGTGATCACGTTAAAAACCTACACCTCCAACGGAGTATATGCTCCTTATGCCATTGATAAAGATTACACCAAAGTTGTAGCTAAAAATGGCAAACTGGTTGAGGCAGGGATTAAGCTAAAAGCTGTCGGCTATACTTCTGGTACAACTTATCGGGATATCATCATTGGCGGTGGCCTGGATACGCTAAAAGCCAACCTGTTCGACAACATAAGCTCAGGGGTGTATGCCGAACTGTGTAACCTGAATGTGAAGAACAGCATCTTCCTGAATATGTATCCTAAAGAAGATATCATCTTGCCTTTCCCAGGTACGCCTCCCGGTCCTCAATACAAAGGATGCGGTGTGTATGCTACTGCTGACGCCAGCTATAGGTTACGTTTGCAGGTAAAGGATTATGTAGCTGTAAACAGCATACCTATAAACAAATTTTTTGACTGCCGCTATGCAGTGCAGGCGTCTGGGTTTTATCAGACCGAGATCAACCGTTGCCGGATAAGTAGCAGCCAGAACCAAGCCACTCCGGGCACTTTCTTTTATGGAATGCTGGTTACTGCTGGTAGCAACTATAATAAGTTCGCCATTAACCTGAACGACATGAGCAACTTGAAGGAGGGCATCATTGCTTATTGTAATACCTCTGAGCAATTTGTAGTAGCCACCATAAATACCAATACATTAACGGCAGTAAACCCGCGCCTCCCTTCGGGTACCTCAGGTACTGGGCAGTATATTAACCAAGCGATCAGGTTGGAATCCAATACACCGATCCTGTTTGAAGATGGAATCCTGAGAGAAGCAGCTGTCCGCTACAACACGATTAAGGATGTATATAATGGTATCTATGTTAACAACATGAAGGTGATAAAAGCTGAGGTGGAAGGCAATAGCGGTATGACAATGAAACCCGCACCAGGTGCAGCAACAGTACAATATGGTATTGCCGTGCTGAACAGCATGAACACTTCGGTACAATCAAACTCGATAAGCTCCGATGGTGCTACCGCAATAAGGAACAGCCAAACGATCCGGGCATATTATGCGGCGTTTAACACAAACCCTAGCTTTTGCAGTAATTCCTGTAATTATATCGGCCGTGGATTTGAATTTGCACAGACCCGCTCACAGATGGGTACAAGATGGACCTTAAATTCGATGAACTATGGAGCAAGAGGTTTTGTGTTGGGTAGCGATATCGGACACCAATCCTTTATGTATGACTATTTTACTGGAAGTCCGGGCAAGTTTTATGGTGCCGGAGGAAATAATTGGACAGGCTATGGTGGTCTTAACCCTCATACTACAGGAATTAATAATCGACTCCCTGTAAATTCCGTATTATTCATAAATAGCTCAATGCCGGCAACAGAAAACCCAACAGTCAATGATGTATTACCAGCGACTTTACCATCAACCTATAGATATCAATATCCAAGCAGTATTGCGCTCAGTCAATTTGGAACCAATTGCGCGGGACCTTTTTACCCACGTTTTGATGGACCAACTGTACTGACACCAACAGGACCAGTGAAAATGTTGGCAGTCGCAGTAATTGGAGACGAGCTGGGTTATGGCAATGAAGGTAAGGTGGATCAGTGGATGAGCCAGTTGGCGCTATTTGAAACGGGCAAGCTTCTTCCGAGTCTTACCGACACATTTCCCATTTTTAACACCTTTATGAATGCCGCCAGCTTTAGCCGGTTCAAATGGATTACCGACATGCAATACGCATTAGCAACGGAAAATGTTGGTGTCGCACAAAGTCTGCTAAATAGTACACCACAAACCTTGGGACGTGTCGTAATTGACCCTAATGTTGTCATCACGGATTATTCTGAGGCAGATTATATTGTATCAAACTACCAAAGCTATTTTGATCTGTATATTAAGAAGCTGAATGGTGTGTTGGATAGCCCGGACCTGGTTAGCCTTGGTACATTGGCTCACTTGTGCCCTGCTACCAATGGAGCTGTCGTCTATGATGCCCGTGCATTGTTCAACAGCCTTACCGGTCTTCCATTATCCTATAATGATGATGATTGCCAGACCAACGGCAGTAGTAGTTATAAAATAGGCGTAACACAAGATGATGATGTGGCCACCAAGGACTACTCTTTGTTCCCGAATCCTAACAACGGAAACTTCACGATAAGGCAACGAGTAGCGGAGGACAAGGCTATAGAGATAAAAGTCTATAATGCAGTTGGTAGCATTGTTTTCCAAAAACAGGTTAACTTTAATAACGGAAGCTTTGTAGTGAATATGGGCAATGTTGTTCCTGGTGTTTACCTGGTGTGCATTGAAAACAGTGGTAACCGTACTACCTGCTTACGCTTTACAGTACAATAAGCAACTCTATGAAACACTATCTTCTTATATTAATATTGGTTTGTGCCGGCTTATTCAGCCGTGCACAAACCAATTTAGTTAAAAATCCAAGCTTTGAAGAATACTCGAAATGTCCGGATGATATTAATCAAATGGTGTATGCTGAGTTTTGGAATTCTGTAGTAGATACAGTTGGAGTTCCATCTTATGCTGCCGAGTACTTTAACAGTTGTGCAGGGACTAACATTTATTCGAGTTTGCCGGCTAATATACATTTTTATCAAAATCCCAAGTCAGGGATTGGTATGGCCGGAGCAACATTTTACTATGACAAAACGCCTCCCTACCCGGGTGGTGTACCCAAAAATTGGAGAGATTATATACAAGGGCATTTAAGGACCAGACTAATTTCGGGCAAAGAATACTGTGTTTCATTTTGGCTAAATGTTGCCGAAGTCGCAGGTTATGCACATAATAAGATTGGTATCTATTTCGATGATGGTACAATCAACCATTCAATAGATACACCGGGGAAAGAAATTTTAAGTGTAATACCTCAAATCTTTACAGATTCGATTATTACCGACACCGCAAATTGGATTAAGGTGGAAAAAAGTTTCATTGCTACAGGCAACGAAACCCATCTTACTATGGGTAACTTTTTTAAAAATTCAGAAGTTGATACTACTGTTTTAGAGTATCGAGCGTGGTTACAGTATTCATATTATCTTATTGATGATGTATCGGTAATTGAATCCGACCTTAGAGCTGATGCAGGTCCTGACAATTTTGTTGAAGAAACAAAAACAGTGCAGATCGGGCGGGTAGATGATACCACAACGGCGGGCTTGGAATGTAAATGGTTTCACAAAGGAGCAGTGATTGACAGCGGGGCAATAATAACAGTTCATGCAGGGTCAAAAGGCGACATCGATACTTTTATTGTCGTACAGACTATCTGCGGAGCTGTAAAGATGGATACTACAGTCATTTACACAGTAGGTCTTGGCACGATAGATATTGCAACCACTAAACCTTTTACCTTATACCCTAATCCGTCAAAAGGCACCTTCAATATAAGTGGAGCCGAAACAAGCATGCCTTTGACAGCTCAGGTTTATGATCTTATGGGCCGTCAGCTACTACAGCAGTTAATAACAAATAACAACACTAAGTGGGAATCGAAGCTTCCAGCAGGTATCTATATCCTGGAACTAAGGGATGGACAAGGCCGTTTTCAACGAGAACGCTTACAGGTGCAGTAGGAGTTTTATGAAATTGTCTAAAGCGAGAGATTTAGGAGGATTATTAAGTTTCTATTTCCTAATAATCGTTAGTATATACCCAACAACGAGTCCTGTATCTTTAACTACTTCCGAATAATCACTATCCAACCATTTATGAATATCAGCAATTTCCTCAAGGGGAGTATTTTGAATATCAAATTGCTGAAATGAGAAATCAAGCGTTGGATAGTCGAATGCGAATTGAATACAAACTTTACCCCAACGTTCCATTTCTTCTGTTTTTTTCTGTTCAATATACCTTTTTGTTACCATTTCCTCAGCTTTATCGAAACGTCTAAGGAAAGCACAGAAACAAAATTTAATACTATTTGAAGAAATTCCGTCTGTGCGTATCATTGCTTCACTCATCCTTCTTGCATCAGCAAAGATATCTTCTTGACTTTTATTAATTCCTTTTAACTCAATACCGGATATTGTTCTTTCATTTATAGATGCATTGCCCCCAAATTGCTCCTGTGTTATGACAATATCTATTTTTTGATGAAATTTAGTTGTTGGAGCATGATCCAATTTACGCTGGATAATTTCCATATTAAATATATCTGTACCGCGCCAATCAGATGCTATAAATGCATTGTTATAAAAATGATAAACAGGGTATTCAATTCGAATTTTGTAACCATTCTGTCTATTCCATTTCAAAAGCTGTTGAGCCACATTAACTGTCAATAAATACTCCTGAATTTGGTCAACGAAATCATTATAAGCGCTCAAAAGAAGCAAGTTCTCCCTATACCCATTTGCTAGTCCTTTTTGCATATGGTCTTTGATTTCGTTTATGTCCATTGGTTTTTTTTAATATAATTTTACCCTGGCTATCTGAAAGAAAATAAAAAGACAAATCTTATTGTTCAAATTATCTTAATCGAATTCTATATCGATGATAAACACTCGGCATCAAGTATTCACTATCAAGTCCTATTTGGTCCAAAATGCAATAGGTCAAAAGCATTTTTAAAAAAAAAGTTTGATTAATAACCGTTGATACCTTCTTCTTCTTTTCGAGAGAAGGATCAAAATGTGTATAATAGTTTCGAGTTTCTACGATATGCATGATCATCGGCTTTAATTGATTTTTCGATACACTATCCATAAAAAGAATCTCTTTATGTAGCACACATAATTTAGTCAAGCGTGTTCTTAAATTAGGCTCATAACTAAATGTTAACCTTTCTGATAGCCATTTTTTATCATTTTGGTCCTCAATACATTGGAGTATACGATTAAGACGCGGCTCGTTTGCAGCTTGCAATTGTTGGGTATCCTGAAGCTGCCGTCTATCAAATGCCTCGACGGCTTGTACCATGTTTAGGAAATCATTTTGATAGAACCCTTGACTTTTGCCAATATTAGAATGAAGTATTGCAATAACAGGATCTAGATCTTTTACAATTTCAAACCATTTTTTTATTGCTAATTCAAATCGTTGTCCGAGTACCCTTAAGGATATTAGATATAGCCGGTCACTTTCTACAATATCTTCTTTGCTAGACTGCTTATAAAATATTTTAAGCTTTTTGTTATCTTTTATTACATTGATCCATTTTATTTTAGTCTCTTCAAACATCATGAGAGTAATAAATTGTCTCATCCTCCAAACATTTTCAATTACATCTTTTAAACTTAATTGCCCATTAAATTTCAATTCGAAGTAATTCTCTTGCGAAAGGCGGATTATAGGATTTCTTGAAAAAGGAGTATTATTTCGAAAACATAAATTACCCGTAACCTGGTCATTTATATGGAAAAACAAATCTTTTGGACGCTCATAAGATATCTGGTAAGAATCGTGAGATGAAACATTCACATTAAAGCCTTGGATGTTAACCCATTCCTCAAGATTTTCTAATGAAAATTCAACGGAATCAAATAATAACTCATCTTCTGAGTTTATGTGGTCTCCAATTATTATCCTTTGAGCGTTGAAAATCGAAGTCTGAAACCCAAATCCATTTCCAGATGCGTCCAATCTATTACACCCTAAAAGCGTAATGGCAATTCCATTTTCACCCAATCCCCAAATGACATAATCCTCAACATTAAAAGGAAAATCTGACAGATTGGTATCCTTGTTTGCAATTAGTGCTAATCTTGGAAAACTTGAGGGGCCAAAAGTTAATTGTCCGTGGAAGTGAGAGTTTGGGTTCTGTGGTAAAAACCAAAATCCATTTACAATTTCGTCTTCAATCATATAGTTCAAAAGCACCAATATAGCACTTCTCTTTAAAGTTAAAGTTTATGGAAGCAAAACTCTTCGAAGAATCTCACGTGTACTTACAAAACAAATGTCCGCCTTTGATTTATCGAGAGAATCTTTTAATTCTCTACCAGGATGAATGAAGTTGCGATAAATACGAGATAAGTTGCTAAGGTGAATGAAATCATTTCCAAAAGGTCTAGTCTGTTCAATATATTCAATCAAATCACTTAATACACAATCATAAAGCTTTTTCTTCTTTGGATTATTCTTAGAATCCAATACTGTAATTGTCGTTATTTTTTTTCTTTCACAGTAATAAGTTAGGACTAATTCGACAAGCGATCCAGAAAGAACAATAGTAGCTTTTTCGTGACCCATTAAGTAATTATTTACAAGTTCATTGAAATCCCGTTCAATTAGAGGTTGAAATTTTTTATTCAGTTTTCCTATTCGATCTATAATGTTGAAATAATCCACAGCTTCTAAAGATCCTATACTAATGTTTAAGAACCCATTAAGCCACTTCTCCGGAATCTTTTGTTTTTGGATTTTTATTAGTTCGTTTTCCAGAAATGGATTTATTTCATAGATAGTCACACTTCTGTCAGCTCTTAAAGTGGTGTCTACAATATATCCTTTTTTAAGCCACTGCTCCCTAAGCTTTTCGCCTACTTGCTGGTCTACTCCAGAAAATACATGAAATTTAAATTTTGCAATTGGAACTCTCCAAGAATCGAAAGCCTCTTCATTCTTAACTCTATTTATAAATTTTGAAAGTCTATCTAGAACAAAATCATTTTCAAGTCTTAATGCGTCGATTGATTTTTGATAGTTTTGCTTCTGTATTTTTAATCTATTTGCCTTATCTTCTTCATCCTTTATATGCCGTTCTACATTTTGTAAATTCCGTGTAAGGGTATCGTCGTTAGGTTCTAGTTTAAGACCTTCTTTGAAAAGTTCAATAGCCTTTTGCAACTGGCCTTCTTTTTTATAGATGTTTCCTAAATTATTTAGAACAGCAGAACTCCTTGCTACATTCGACAACTGATATTCATAATACACTTTCGCTTTATTTTGATTTCCTAATTCAGCATAAGAATATGCTAATTCAAAAAGAATATCCTGCTCCAGCAATATTGAATCACTATAATTTTCAGAGAAAGATATGATGCTTTGAAATTCCTTTTCTTTATAAAATGTAGTTACAATAGAATTTAGATGGACAATCATTTTTGTTTTAATGCTATCATAAGTGATTATGTCCGATAGAACTATGGCACCAGTCTTTTTGATTTCAGCTTTATTTTCAAATTTATTCATCAACAACTCGCACAAAACTTCAAAGTGCATATTGTTAAGTAAGTCATTGAAAATATAGTTTAAATATTTTCGTGCAGCAATTACATGCTTATAGGCGTCTGTCAGCTTGTTTAGCGAGGTTGCTAAGAAAGATTTAAGTAAGGATATTTTGCCGTTAAACAGGTCGTTACCAGGCACTAATTTTATAGTTGAAATTCGTTTTACAAGAATCTTTATATCGCTTATCTCTATCGAATCAGGGTAATGGCCATCAAGAAATAGCGCGCCCCCAAATGGTCTACCAAATTGAGTCAGAAGATTTTCATTAAAGTCGAAATTTGTAATTAACTCTTCAATTGAATCACTTTTATCTTGTTCAATATATAGGTTTACCAACCCCAAGAAGCCAAATAATTTGTCATCTTCGGAGCTACAGTCATTTAAAGCTTTTGTAAAAAAAACTATTGCTTCGTCTATTTTACCGAGAGATTCGGATGCTTTAGCTATCAAATAATACATTGCGAAATGGTTATTACTATCTGGCAATATTTCTATGGCTTTATTGAAATATTCAATTGATAATTCAAATTGTTTCTGAAAAAACTGGTACTTGGCAGCATTGAAATAGATCGTCGAACTATTCAAATCTAAATCTAGAGCCGTTTTTAAAATTGCCCACTGCTCTTTTAATAAACCTTTCCTTTCAAAAATATTTGCTAGTAGCAAATGACAGTCAGGGCTGTTTTTAAATTTTTCTACCCCTTCCTTAAATAAATTTATTCTTTCTTCGACAGTAAGTTTCGATTGTAGTTGAAAAATTAGGTCAATTGGGTAGTTTCCTGCTTTTTGTGCGAGTCTGAAATTCCCTAATTGCATCTTCTTATCATAAAAGGGATTATTCTCTTCAGAAAATGGTCCGCCCATGCCGTGAATTTGACCAATCCAATAATAGATGTAGCCTGTTATACTATTTTCTTTATCATTTCTAAGTGCAGTATTGAATGCCTCAATGGCTTCCGTAAACTTTTGATTGTTAAGATGAATATGACCTAAAAGGTAATAGCAACCGACTCTATCAGGATATAATTGGATAAGATTTTGTGCTTTTACTTTCGCACTTTCGATTTTTTCGTCTTTAAATAAATCCCAAGCAGAATCTAGTTCATTTGAGTAAAGACTATTTTTTAATGGAGTTATTTCATTCATTTGAGCGTGCAGAAAGTCTAAGATTTAAACTACTTGTTGTTATATTCAAATGTATAAATAAGAAAATGAAATAGTGATATGTGCTAACAATTAGAAAAGAAAATGTAATTCCTTTAAGGTTTATAAATATTATTTCGACAAACAGATGTTAGGTTTAGGTATTTCTGTAAATTAGCTTTCTTGAATTAACCATTTATTGTCAAATACTAAAGAAAGCATTGGTATTTTGTTAAATGTCAGGTTCTTTTGGTTTTTTAGTTTTGTAGAGTTTTATTAGTTATTAATTGTCCCTCATTTGCCCCTCAAAAAATATAAACAATTGATAATCAGAAACATTAAAGTTCAATATCGATACTTAGCTTAATGAAAGATCAGAGTGGATTATAAAAAGGGCATCCTTCTTAGAATGCCCTTTTTAGGTTGTTCAAATACTGCCCGGCACTTTAGCTAATATATTTTTAAGCGTTTGCATATCTGAGCTAATTTTCATGTCCAATATTTTCGCATACTGTTGTGTTTGCCTAATAGATTTGTGTCCTAACATCTTGGAAACTGATTCAATTGGTACACCATTTGAAAGCAAAACTGTTGTAGCAAATGTATGGCGTGCAATATGAAAAGTAAGATCCTTGTTAATTCCGCAGCTGTCGGCAATTTCCTTTAAATAGGAATTCATCTTTTGGTTAGTCAGAACTGGCAATACATATCCTTCATCTTTGCATTTAGGATGATCCTTGTATTTGTTCATAATCCCTAAAGCCACCGGCAATAAAGGTAATCGTGTTGGTGAATCTGTTTTTTGTCTTTTGGTAATTATCCAATCTTCACCGTCTATCCCTTTTATTATTTGACTTCTCCTTAGATTTTTCACATCAATATAAGCTAGTCCTGTATAGCAGCAGAATAAAAAGATATCCCTAACTTGTCGTAGCCTGTCAACAATAAAATTCTTGTTTGCAATCTTAGAAAGTTCATCATTGGTAAGCGCAAGACGAACAACCTCCCTTTTCGTTGTTTTAAAACCGATAAAAGGGTCCCTTTCAATCCAACGTTTTTTTACGCAGTCAAGAACTATCTTTTTAAAATTAGCGATGTACTTCATGGTTGAATTGTGTGCACAATTCCTGATCGCCTTAAACCAATACGCATATTCAGTAATGAATTCATAGTCCAAATCTGCTAAGGCAATGTCATCTTTACCGTATTTCCATTTAATGAAAGATTTGGTATGCTCGAAAGAGGTTCGATACCTCTGATAGGTACCTGAGGCATATTCTTTACCTACAAGGGACGACATTTTATCATTGTGAACTTTAAAAACCTCTAACAATGTCTTTTCGCTATCAGCATCAAGAGGAATTCCAAGCAGCATCTTTTTAAGATTCTCTGCCGTAACCCTCTTCTTTTTAATTGTTAGATCGTTCTTGAATGAATAAACCCCCTGTCTTTGGGATTCAAGCATTTCGTTTAGGGTCCTGGCATCTTCTTTATTTCCAAGTGCCTTTCCTGAAGACTGATCCCATCTTGCTGATGACCATTTAATTTTTGTAGATACTTCTTTTGCAATTCCATCTACAGTGATACGCATGTAAACGTATCTTTCATCTTTCTTCTGGTTTTTAGGTTGTTTTAAAAAGTAAAACAGACCAAAGCTTTTTTCCAACATAACATAACGTTTTAATGTTTTGTAAAATTGGAAATGCGCTATTGCTAAAACAAGATGTTCATGCCATGAACACAATGACAATCAATCATTTACATCATTTAGGTTGCGTCTTTTATGAAAAAAATAAGACGCCACGAATGACGCAAGTAGATTATGATTGTCTTTGAAAAATTTGATGATGGGCTTAAATAGAAAAAGCCCGCAAATCAAGGATTTGCAGGCTTTTAAAAGCTTTGATTATGCTTTACGCAGAGAGGAAGGGACATGAACCTTATCGGCTCAGGCGCTACCAGCGCGTGTTTCAGTTTGTTTTATTTGAAGACGCCACGAATGACGCAACTTTATTAAAACTTCTTACTAATCAGCATTTCAATTCAACCTTGCGGAGGAAGAGGGATTCGAACCCTCGGTACCGTTGCCAGTACGACAGTTTAGCAAACTGTTCCTTTCGGCCACTCAGGCATCCCTCCGTTTTTTCCTCTGCATATCCGTGCTGAGGGAGTGCAAATATAGTAATTCATTTATGTTTGCAAAAAAAAATTACAGAGTTTGTTGATAATCTATTCGCACATGATAAATACTCATCAGCATCGTCTTGAATATCAACTTTATAGTTTCTATATCTTTTAATGTAATATCGCAATTATCTAACTGATTTTGCTCCAATTTGTAGCTAATGATCCGTTCGACCAGGTCATTTATGCTCTGAGCATCCGGATTTTTCAGACTTCTCGACGCAGCTTCGACCGAATCTGCCAACATTAAAACACCAGTTTCCTTAGAAAAAGGAATCGGTCCAGGGTACCTGAAAATGTTTTCGTCGACAAATTTCTCGGGAGAATTCTTTAAAAATGATTGATAAAAATAATCTACCCGCGTATTTCCATGGTGCGTTCTAATAAAGTCGATCACACTTTCCGGCAATTGGTGTCTGCGCGTAATCTCTATGCCCTTATGAACGTGCTTAATGATAATCTGCGCACTCTGCTCATAAGGTAGCTTATCATGCGGACTCAATGCGGTATTCTGGTTCTCTATAAAATACTGCGGGTTCTCTATCTTTCCAATATCATGATACAAAGCCCCTGCCCTAACCAATAAAGAGTTTCCTCCTATTTTAAAGATGGCCGCTTCGGCGAGGTTAGCCACCTGCAAGGAATGCTGGAAAGTTCCCGGAGCTTTAAAGGCCAACTCTCTTAATAGTTTATTATTGGTATTGGTTAACTCAATTAAAGCCACATCCGAGGTGATGCCAAACATCTTTTCAAATGCATAAATAAGTGGGTAGGCCAATAAAGAAAGTAATACACTAATGATAAAAGGAACAAAGTTAATCCAGACCACTTGCGAAAAGGATCCTTCTCTTAACAAGGAAATCCCTACAAAAGCGATAAAGTATGCAGACAGAATAAATAACGCCGATAAAAGCAACTGCTCTCGTTTAATCAAATTCCTGATGCTATAAATAGCAACCATACCAGAAGTAACCTGGTAAAACACAAATTCAAAACTGTTGGGTACAAAGAAACCCGAGATAAGCACCACTAGCAAATGCAGATAAAGTGCAAGCCTGGTATCGAATAGAATACGGATAATGATAGGAACTATACAAAATGGAATATAATATATAGTAGGTAAATCCAGTTTAATGGCCCATGTTAAAGCAAGCAACATAGTGGTGATCACCAATAGGATCAACGACAACTGCCTGTTATCAGCAAAGATATCTTTCCTGAATAGTTTAAGGAACACCATTAATAAGCTTACAATAAAGCCTACCAGTAAGATTTGGCCGAAGTAAACGACTTTACTATCTCCAATAGTCTTGGTTTGCGCTTCATAAGCCTCTTTAAACGACAACAACTTCTGATAGCTCTCGTCATCCACCACATTATCCTTAGATATAATCAATTCTCCCTTCTGTACCATCCCTCTCGTGGTAGATAAACTATTCACTGTGCTCGCCTGCACAATTGCGGTCAGCTTTTCATCAAAAATAATATTGGGCTGCAAATGATCTTCAACCAGATTTACCACTACCTCTTTTATCTTTAGATTAACTGAGTTAAAATTAGTTTTAAAATAGACCAGCGCTGTTTGTACAGTAAAAACATCCTGAGTATTTACTGTTTTCGAGATATTGTTATTTAACAAAGAGAAATCGTAATTGGGAGAATTCCCCTTATGATGCTTTGGATTTATAGCAATAATCCCTTTGTCGTAGATGGATTTAAGTAATTTAAGAGAAGCCTGCTTATAGGTTGCAACCTCGTTTTCAGGAAAAGCGTTGGTCCTCCATTTTACATCAAATTCGTTTAAATAAGCTTCCTCAACCCCATTAAATAAATCTTTGTTTAGCTTATAAATAGGCAAAACGTTTTCAAGCGCATCTTTTTTATCTATCGTAACCTGGGGACTGGTTTTTAAGATCGCAAAGCTAAATGGCGAGATTAAATCTTTATTTTTCCAAATCGTGCCTTTTTCAAATTCATATCTAAAACGTGGTTGTTTGGGTAAAAACGTAGTTATAATCAATACTGAAAGTACCATCATGATATACTTAATATTTGATGAATACTTCCTGTAGAGTACCTTATGAGAATTTTTTCTGATTTTGGCCAAAGCGATGCAAATTGATTTCTATTCAAAAATAATATAATTTCATCAGTATATCCTATTTTAATGGTTATCCGCTATCCCAATCCTGGCATACAGCTTCTATTGTAAAAGTTAAATTACCTCCATTTTAACCACCCATACATCGTAATTACTTAACTTTGTTACTAACTAACTTATAAACATTGATGAAAGAAGTAGTAATTGTATCTGCAGTACGGACCCCAATTGGGAGTTTCGGAGGCTCATTATCTGGATTTTCGGCCACGCAATTAGGTGGGTTCGCTATTAAAGCCGCTGTAGAAAAAGCGGGAATAAAACCAGCTGATATTCAAGAAGTTTACATGGGAAATGTTTTATCTGCTAACGTTGGCCAGGCGCCTGCTACACAGGCAGCTAAATTTGCTGGCTTACCAGATGTCCCATCTACCACTATTAATAAAGTTTGTGCCTCAGGGACTAAAGCGATCATCCTTGCCGCACAAAGTATTGCCCTAGGCCAAAACGACATTGTGATTGCCGGAGGTATGGAAAGCATGAGTAATGTGCCATACTACCTTGATAAAGCTAGAAATGGTTACCGTTTAGGTCATGGTCAGATTACCGACGGTCTGGTTAAAGACGGCTTGTGGGATGTTTACAATGATTACCACATGGGTTCTGCAGCCGAGCTATGTGCTACTACCTGTGGCTTTAGTCGCGAAGAACAAGATGCATTTGCCATCAGTTCATACAAAAGATCCCAGGCTGCACAGACAGAAGGAAAATTTGATAGCGAAATTATTACAATAGAAGTTAAAGACCGCAAGGGCGACATTACCTTAATTAATAAGGATGAAGAGCCTTTTGCAGTAAAATTCGATAAAATACCTGCTTTAAAGCCTGTTTTTCAAAAGGACGGTACAGTAACGGCAGCCAATGCATCTACATTAAACGATGGTGCAGCTGCACTAGTCTTAATGAGCGCAGAGAAAGCAAAAGAACTGGGATTAAAGCCTTTAGCCAGAATTCTAGCTTATGCTGATGCACAACAAGCTCCGGAATGGTTTACTACCGCTCCTTCAAAAGCAATTCCGTTGGCACTTAAAAGAGCAGACAAAAATATTGCCGATGTTGATTATTTTGAAATAAACGAAGCTTTTTCTGTAGTTTCGCTTGCAAATAACAAAGAACTGGGATTAAATAGCGACAAGGTAAACGTAAATGGTGGTGCTGTTTCATTGGGACATCCACTAGGTGCTTCGGGAGCCAGAATTGTTGTTACCTTACTTTCCGTACTATCACAAAACAAAGGCAAAATCGGCGTAGCCGGAATTTGTAACGGTGGTGGCGGTGCCAGTGCAATGGTCATAGAAAACCTAAACTAAATGATTAAGGCTTTAAAACCTTTAATAATAATTTTAATATTATGTTGTGCAGGAACAAGACTTTCTGCACAGCATAGTTTTGACCTCACAAATGTATCGCGACTGAAAACTTATCAGGACTCGCTACAACACATGAGCGATGCGACCTACAATGGATCAAATGATCAGGATCGCCTTTTGGCAAATTCCAGGTTCATCAAAACATTAGTTACCGCATTAAAAACACCCGCATCATTTAACTTCCCCTTCGATTCTTTAAAAAGAATCTCAGTGATAAAGTCGCCAAACAATGCTTTAAGAATTTTCTCCTGGTATGTCCCTAATGAGGATGGCACTTATCGTTTTTTCGGCACCATACAAATGGCAACCAAAGACGGAAAGCTAAAAATGTTTCCACTGATTGATGATACCAATAACATAAAAGACTTAAATCAGATTACTGGTAACAAAAACTGGTATGGTGCCCGATATTATCAAGTGATACCGGTGGTAATGAATGGCAGAGCACCTTATTACATCCTACTTGGATGGAAGGGCAACAATACAAAGACCTCTAAAAAAGTAATAGAAATACTTTCTTTCGACAAAGCAGATCAACCTGTATTTGGCAAAGCCATTTTTGATGGTGTAAAAGCTGAAGCCGCCAAAAACAGGATTGTATTTGAATACAATAAGCTAAATTCAATGACACTAAGTCTTGACCGGACTGTAAACATGATCGTATTTGATCATCTAGCACCATTTTCTCCTGAAATGCAGGGAAACTTTGAATTTTACGCGTCCGACTTAAGCTTCGATGCCTATAGAATTGTTGGCGGCAGACTCAAATTGGTAGAAAATGTGGAGATGAAAAACGAGCCTAATGCTATGGATGATTTTTATATAGACCCTAAGGATAAACAGAATAAAGCCGAAAATAAACTTTAATGACCACGATGCCAACTCAATCAATCTTTAAAATTTGTGAGTCTGCCTTCGTGTAGCTATCTTGCGCAACTAACTAAACTATTAATAACACATAAAAAAATAAAATGAATACACAGAGTTTGGACACTCCAAATAACTTTTTCGAGAATAAAGTACTCGGACATCCGGCGGGATTGTTTGTCTTATTCTTCACTGAAATGTGGGAAAGATTTTCTTACTATGGCATGAGAGCCTTGTTGGTGCTATTCCTTACTTCCTCATTAATCGGAGACAATCCAGGATGGGGATGGCCAAGAGAATATGCCCTGGCAATTTATGGTTCATATACCGGTTTGGCTTATTTAACTCCTATTTTAGGTGGTTATATTGCCGATAGAATTATCGGATACCGCTGGGCGGTTATTGTGGGTGCGCTACTCATGACTTTAGGTCATCTCTCTATGGCTATAGAAATAGACCATACATTTATGTATCTAGGTTTATGTCTGCTAGTATTGGGTAACGGTTTCTTTAAACCAAACATGACCTCTATCATTGCACAGATGTACAAAAAACATCCAGAGAAAAAAGATGGTGCCTATACCATTTTCTATATGGGTGTAAATGCGGGTGCATTTTTAGGTATGCTACTTTGCGGTTACATTGGTGAAAACAAAGATTGGGGATGGGCTTATGGATTCGGCTTAGCTGGTATCTTTATGTTTATCGGTATGTTACAGTTCTATTTTACGCAAGGTATTTTCGGTAACATCGGCTTAAAACCACTAAAAAATGATGTAAAAGATCTTACAGAAACTGCAGAAGAAGCAACACGCAATCCATTCTCTAAATTTGATTTAGTACTGATTGGCTTAATTGCGGTAATTGGTTTATCATGGATCATCAACGATCCGGTATCCAAAATTACCAGCATGAACTTATTCAATTTTAAAATAAACGGCATAGAAGGTAGCAATATCATGATTGTGGTTGCATTGGTGCTGTTCCTATTCATCCTGGTGAAAAGGATCTCGCAATACACACCTGTTTTAAGAGATAAAATGATTGCCGTAATTATCCTGGCTTTCATTACCATCTTTTTCTGGGCTTCATTTGAGCAGGCAGGTGGTTCGATGACCATCTTTGCAAAAGATTATACACAACGCGTATTAGTTGGTAATTCAAAAATAATTTTCAATGTGGTAAATACCTTAATTACGGTAATTCCATTGATGATTATCTCTTATGTGCTATTAAGACTGTTCTCTAAAACTTTTGGCAAGTACTCTCTTGGTAATATTATTTTAGCTTCTGGCTTTGTGATCATCTGGGTTCTTGTTATTTATATGCTTAAAAATCAATACAGTGAAGTAAAATCTGAAGTTCCAGCTACCTGGTTCGGTATTTTAAACTCTCTATTTATCATTAGCTGTGCTCCTATTGTATCTAAACTTTGGGAAAGTAAATACAACCCTTCTGCAACTTATAAAAACGGTTTCGGAATGATCCTGTTGGGTACAGGTTTTGCTGTATTGGCTTATGGTGCAAGCACCATCCCTCAGGGAGCGGCAGTTGCATCTGTTAGTATGATCTGGTTGGTATTGGCTTATTTCTTCCATACCATGGGCGAATTGTTTATCTCACCAGTAGGTCTATCTTATGTAAGTAAGCTGGTACCTGGAAGGATGATCGCCATCATGTTTGGTATCTGGTACCTGGCTATTGCTATTGGTAATAAAATTGCCGGTACTATGGGCGGTATGATTGATGAAATCACTTCTAAGTATTCGATGACAACCTTCTTCCTGATCTTCACCTTTATTCCGGTGGGTCTGGGTTTGATTATCATGCTACTTACCCCAGTGCTTAAACGATTAATGCACGGCGTAAAATAGAAAAATATTTTATATAAAACTGACATGGCTCAACAAACGTCATTAGAAGAAATCCAGGATTTTAAAGGAAAATACCCAAAGCAACTTTGGGCGCTTTTCTTTTCCGAAATGTGGGAGCGTTTCTGCTTCTACGGAATGCGGGGAATGCTTACCTACTTCATGGTAACCCAATTGTTAATGAGGGATGTGGATGCAAATCTGCAATACGGTGCAACACAAGCCTTTGTTTATGCATTTACCTTTATAGGTGGTTTGTTTGCTGATAAAATATTGGGCTTCAGAAAATCACTATTCTGGGGTGGTATTTTAATGATTGTAGGTAGTGCTATTTTAGCCTATGATCCGCATCAATTCTTCTTTCTTGGCATCAGTTTTACGGTTGTAGGTACAGGTTTCTTTAAACCGAATATCTCGACTATGGTTGGAAAACTGTACAGGTCGGATGATTCCCGTAGAGACGCTGGTTTCTCGGTGTTTTATGCCGGTATAAACATTGGCGCTTTATTGGGTGGATACGCTTGTATAACCATTGGTAAAGAATACTCATGGCACCTGGCATTTGGACTTGCAGCAATTGTAATGACCATCAGTTTGATCACTTTCATTTTCACCCAAAAGAGCTTAGGCCCGATTGGTTTGCCTCCAGGTCAGGATGAAGAAGTAACCGATATTGCCTTGGCTGGTGTAGATGATAAAGTACCAACTCAACCAGCAGTGATCAGTCGCAAAGCCATCAACAAAAAATGGTATGATTATGCCGTATATGTAGGTTCTTTGGCAATTATCCCTGTGATCATGATCATGGTGGCAAAAACACAGTATACAGACTGGTTTATGTACACTATTGGTCCTGCAACCTTGCTATATATAGTTTTCGAAATGACCAGATATGGATGGGCAGAACGTAAAAAGCTAGTGGCCGCATTAATCTTCATCTTGTTCTCCATATTATTCTGGGCATTTTTTGAACAGTGTGGAGGTTCCCTAAGTTTATTTGCTGCCAGAAACTTAGACAACAACTTGCTTGGTGTCATCAAACTGGATCCAAATGGAGTTAACAATTCAGCGAATTCCTTTTTTGTTATCATTTTCGCATTCTTGTTCAGCTTAATCTGGATTGGACTGGCTAAGAAAAAAATTGAACCCAATACTGTGATCAAATTTGGACTGGGCTTTTTATTCCTTTCTGGTTCCTTCTTTATTTTCTATAGCACAAGATTTTTTGCGAACGCCCAAGGTGTTACCTCATTAGATATATTCACTGTAGCGTATTTGGTGATGACTTTTGGAGAGCTTTGCCTTTCCCCTATCGGTCTTTCTATTATGACTAAATTATCTCCAGTAAAATTACAAGGTGTAATGATGGGAATGTGGTTCCTGGCTAGTGCCTATGGCCAATATGTTGCCGGTTTATTGGGTGCAGGAATGGCTGAAGCCAGTGAACATGATAGCCCTATGCAAAAGTTAATGAGCTATACTGAAGGATACAAACAGCTTGCGATTTATGCCTTGATTGCTGGTGTTATTCTGATTGTAATTTCCCCACTCGTAAAAAAACTGATGCAGGAAGTAAAATAAACCTTCAAAAATTTAGTTTTTAACATAATTTAACCCGTAGTATAGCCACACACTACGGGTTTTTCATTTAGAATCCATAATTTTACTGACTAATTCATTTTGCGTGTCAGACAGCTTAATTATTATTCCAACTTACAACGAGAAAGAGAACATTGAGAAAATAATCAGAAAGATATTTTCATTAAACTACTTTTTTGAAATTCTAATTATTGACGACGGATCTCCGGACGGTACTGCTGATATTGTAAAAAAACTACAGTCAGAATATCCGGCGCTACACCTTGAACAACGCAGTGGAAAACTAGGCTTAGGTACTGCGTATATACATGGATTTAAATGGGCATTGGCAAGACCTAATTACCAATATATCTTTGAGATGGATGCTGATTTTTCGCATAATCCAGAAGACCTGATCCGCTTAAGAACAGCTTGTGTAAATGGAGCTGATGTAGCTATTGGTTCCCGCTATGTAAATGGAGTTAATGTGGTAAACTGGCCAATGAGCAGAGTACTGATGTCTTACTTTGCTTCTATGTATGTAAGATTGATTACGCGTATTGACATACAAGATGCCACAGCTGGATTTAAATGCTACCGTAGAAAAGTTTTAGCAACCATACCACTCGATAAGATTAAATTTGTGGGCTATGCCTTCCAGATAGAAATGAAGTTTACAGCACTAAAGTATGGCTTTAAAGTGGTTGAAGTACCAATCATTTTTACCGACCGCACAGAAGGTAGTTCAAAAATGAGTACCAGAATATTCAGGGAAGCATTTTTAGGTGTTATACAGATGAAAGTATGGAGTTGGTTTAGAAAATACGACAGACCAGAAGCCTAATCTACTTTTCTTCCCGAGGTTTACCATCACGCATCATGGTTCCAAAATCCCAGCCTTTATCCATAGCATTGACAATCCTCACCAATCGTTTTGTTCTTGTAGGCTCTGTTTTGGCTGCATTAACCCAATTGATATACCAATTTTGATGTGATTTAGGCAGTTTTAAAAAGCCTTCTAGCAAACGAGGTTCATCGGCAAGACAAAGCTCCAGATCTTCAGGCATCTCAATTTTAAAGGTAGTATCTTCCTCTAGAACTAAAGTCAATACAGCGCCCAATTGCTTTTTAAGCTTTTTCCGGAGTTCGCCATTTAGCGCTATGATAAAATCCCCCTCTCCCATAGGAACAAGAGAAACCCCTTTGATTTCGACTTGATCCAAGTGTCCTTTTACCCGAAAACTTTTCCTGCAATCGGCCTTAATCTGATTGGCGATAGCCTGTGGAATAAAAACATAAGTCCAACCTGTTTTTTCGCCCATTTCGGCAAAACGTTCTATCTCTGCTTTGAAAGTGATCATAAGATTTTAAAGATATGAACAATATACAAAGATGAACGGTATGCATCCAAAAAAAGGAATGTTCTTGAGAAGACCTAGGAATTTTTGCCTTTCTTCAAGGCAAAAGGTTCCAGTCTGAACAAGGACATTCCTTTTTTAAAACTTCTCCTCTACACCAAGTCCAAACAAAGCGAAATCGTATTTAACGGGATCTAAAGGATCCAATTTCAGCAAATGAGCCGTTAGCTCAACCGCGGTGCGCCAATCCGTTTGCTTGCGTTCAATAAGCCCTAGCTTACGTGCTACACGATCGACATGAACATCACAAGGACAAATTAAATCAGAAGGTTTTATCATATTCCAGATGCCAAAATCGACACCCTTATTGTCTTTACGCACCATCCACCTCAAAAACATATTTAAACGCTTACAGGTAGACTTTTGCATGGGTGATGAAACATGCTTAATCGTACGTCTAGGATAATCAGGCAAAGAGAAAAAGTAGGACCTAAAGTAATTCAAAGCCCTTTCTATTTTCGGTTTTTGCTGATCTAGCTCTGAGAGCATACAACTCGATGAAGCATATCCTTTATAATTCCCCACAACCTGCCCTGATACAAAATCAGTTTGGAAGCTATCCCCTGGAGGCAAAAAAGCTACTTCAAGACTATCAAACTGTTGATAATGCTGATTGAAGAAAGCTACAAAATATAAAAGATCAGTATCATTAAAGGTCCTATGCTTAAACCCCAGCAATCTTTTCAGGTCATCATCACTATGATGTAGCATAAAATTATGCGGATCATTATCCATCCTTGCAAACAGTTCATTGCATTTATTGATAATGGTTTTACGCTGCCCCCAAGCTAAAATTGCCGCAAAAAATGCGGCAATTTCAATATCCTGTTTTTTAGAGAAATGGTGCGGAATGCAGATTGGATCATTTTGAATAAAGTTGGGTCTATTGTACTGCTCAACTTTGATGTCCAAAAAATCTTTGAGTTCTAAAAATTCCAATTCCGTTTATTTAAGTGCCTGTTCCAGATCAGCGATCAAATCATCAATATCCTCTACACCAACGCTTAAACGCAATAAGTTATCTACTACCCCTACTTTTTCACGTTCTTCCTTAGGGATAGAACCATGAGTCATGCTGGTTGGGTGATTAATCAACGATTCTACACCGCCTAAAGACTCGGCCAATGTAAATACCTTAAATGAACCTGCTACCCTAAACGTTTCCTTTAAATCAGCGTCCTTTAAAGTGAAAGACACCATTCCACCGAAATCACGCATTTGCCTTTTAGCGATATCGTGGTTAGGATGGTCTTCAAAACCAGGCCAGTATATTTTATCAACCTTAGGATGTTTTTTAAGGAAATGAGCAACTTTAGCACCATTTTCACAATGTGCTTTCATGCGTAAATGAAGGGTTTTAATTCCTCTAAGCACTAAAAATGCATCTTGTGGACCAGGCGTTGCACCGCAAGCATTGTAAATAAACCAAAGGTCTTTATACAACTGATCATCGCTTACCAATAAAGCACCCATCACCACATCAGAGTGACCGCCAATGTATTTTGTAACCGAATGCATTACAATATCAGCGCCTAAATCCATTGGATTTTGCAAATAAGGCGAGGCAAATGTATTGTCGACGGCTAGCAACAATTGATGCGCTTTAGTAATTTTAGCCATCCCCTCAATGTCAACAATCTGCATCGTTGGGTTAGTTGGCGTTTCTATCCAAACCAGTTTTGTTTTGTCGTTGATGTATGGCAGTATATTTTCTGGCTTAGAAAGATCCAGAAAATGGAATTTGATGCCATACTTAGCGTAAACTTTAGTGAAAATACGATACGAACCACCGTAAAGATCATTACCGGTAATTACTTCATCTCCGGGCTGCAATAACTTCATCACTGCATCAGTTGCTCCCATACCGCTTGAGAATGCTAATCCGTGCTTAGCATTTTCTAAAGCTGCCAGACAAGCTTCCAGAGCTACACGCGTTGGATTGGTACCTCTTGAGTATTCGAAGCCTTTGTGATCGCCTGGTGATTTCTGCCAGTAAGTAGAAGTTTGATATATTGGAGTCATTACTGCCCCAGTAGTTGGGTCAGGTTCCTGACCGGCATGGATAGCTTTTGTTGCAAATTTCATATGTTATTATTTTGCTCTATTTCTGATTTAAACTGGTAGCCAATGTTTTTACTTGTAGGAAATCCACTGGCAACCAGCATAGACTGTTTCTGATTTAAAGTTACGTCTTTTACCTGCGCAAAAGGAGGAATCATCAGATCCGAATCCAGACAAAAAAGGATCGATCTCTCAATAATATCTGTTAATTTCTCTTCCGTAACCAGGTTATTTGCAAAGTCCTGATATAAAGAATCAAGTACGCCCTCGCCCTCAACCATAAAATGTTTATCCTTATTGATCAAAATACGGGCAATTAGTGTCCCTTCATCTGCCAGGCGGTTATACTTTATAGAATCGGCCAGGAAATTATGAAGGTAAATGATCCCGCAATAATTAAGGCTCGGATCATCCTTAATGTATTGACTCTGAAACATAGAATGCGAGGGGTCGAAAGAAAAGATATTGGTATGCATAGATACCATGAGCATATCGCCAGAAAATTTAAGCTGCCCCTCAAAATGGCTATGCTCCTTAAAATTGATCTCTACCGAAGGATCTTTGACATTGTAATCGTGCTGCAATCTCAAGGCGATCTCTGCCAACTGCTTTTTCAACATACCAAACACTTCAGTGGTATTGCGGTAGATCGCCTGTTTTAAGGAAGCTTTCTCTTTAAATTCAGTTAGGATCTTGTTATAACTTTCTGTACTCATCCTTATCAATTAGTAGGCTCTCGCAAATAACACACGCTGTTTAGATGGTTTACCTGAATAAATACAAACTCCATCTTCCAGTTTATTATCTAAAGGTATACATCTGATCGTAGCTTTTGTCTCTTCTTTAATCTTCTGCTCTGTTTCTGGAGTTCCATCCCAATGTGCAGCAATAAAACCAGCTTTAGTGTCTAACAATTCTTTCAGCTCATCATAAGAATTTGCCTCAGTAATGTGTTCAGTTCTATAGTCTAAAGCTTTGTTATAGATGTTCTTCTGAATTTCCTCCAACAGTTGTACGATATATATATCTAAACCATCCTGCTGTACAGTTTGCTTTTCTCTGGTATCCCTACGCGCAAGTTCCACAGTTCCATTCTCCATATCTCTGCCACCAATTGCCAAACGTACAGGAACACCTTTTAATTCATATTCTGCAAATTTAAACCCAGGACGTTGTGAATCACGGGCATCATATTTAGCGGAAATACCCATTAATTTTAATTTTAACATCAGCTCATCCACAAAGACCGAGATCTTTTGCAACTCTTCATCATTCTTGTATATCGGAACAACCACCACCTGTATCGGAGCAAGTTTAGGAGGTAACACCAATCCGGCATCGTCGCTATGCGCCATAATTAAAGCACCGATTAGACGGGTAGAAACACCCCATGAGCTAGCCCATACATGTTCTTGTTTACCTTCTTTACTCGTAAATTTCACATCAAAAGCTTTGGCGAAGTTCTGTCCCAGGAAGTGTGAGGTACCCGCTTGCAAAGCCTTTCCATCTTGCATTAAAGCCTCAATACAAAAAGTATCCAGCGCGCCGGCAAAACGTTCATTAGGAGTTTTTACGCCCTTAACAACCGGCAAAGCCATCCAGTTTTCAGCAAAATCTGCATATACATCCAACATCTGTTTCGTTTCAGCAATTGCCTCATCAGATGTCGCATGAGCAGTATGTCCCTCTTGCCATAAAAACTCTGTAGTACGTAAAAACAAACGCGTACGCATTTCCCAACGTACAACATTGGCCCATTGGTTTACAAGAATTGGCAAATCGCGATACGATTGAATCCAGCCTTTATACGTATTCCAGATAATGGTTTCCGAAGTTGGTCTTACGATCAGTTCTTCTTCTAATTTTGCAGTTTCATCTACGATAATGTTACCATTTCCATCATTTTTTAGACGATAATGTGTCACAACAGCACATTCAGTCGCAAAACCTTCAACGTGTGAAGCTTCTTTAGAAAAAAATGACTTGGGAATGAATAAAGGGAAGTAAGCATTGCTGTGGCCAGTATCTTTAAATTTTTGGTCTAAAACCGCCTGCATTTTCTCCCAAATGGAATATCCATAGGGCTTAATCACCATACATCCTTTGACAGATGAGTGCTCAGCCAGGTCGGCTTTTATAACAATGTCGTTATACCACTGTGAATAATCTTCGTTTTTGCTTGTAATACCTTTGCTCATAACTGTTTGGAACGTTTTTTGTGTTAAATGACTTGTAATGTAGGCTACAAATCTATAAATTTATACCTACAAAACACACAACACACAAAGAAGGGATATAGTTATGAAATCAAATTATTTATTCACCAGTATGCTTGGCCTGACAGCAATAGTTGTCACGTCCTGCTCTACGCCAAGGTTAGCGCAGCAAAATTCGAATGATGATGTCTATAACTCTGTAGCGCAGGCAAGGGAGTATAAGCAACAAGTACCGGTAAGAGAATCCGATTATAATACTCAGGATGAATACTATGGCACAAGTGATCCCTATTACGACATGGATTATTCATCACGTATAAACAGATTTTACAATACAGGACCTTCCTGGAGAGGATACTATGATCCATTCTTTGATGGCGGATGGTATGGCAATTATGGCATGTCCTTAGGATTTGGATTTGGTATGGGATTTGGCTACAGTCCTTTTTATGGTTCTATATGGAATTCTCCATACAACTCATGGGGTAATTACTATTCTCCGTTTTATGGCTACAACAATTACTATGGCGGTGGTTACGGCGGTGGATTATGGGGTGGTGGCTACTGGGGAGGCGGTTTTTATACCGGCAGAACTACCAATGTACCAAGACCAAACAGAGGTGGTAACAATGGATACACCGGAAATAGAGGTGGAAACGATGCCTATCTTTCTCCAAGATCATCCAGAGTACAAAACGGTAATGGTACAAGTGTAATTTCAGGCAGACCTTCGAGAGGTAGCGCCAATGGTAATTATAATCCATCTCAAAGACCAGTAACAACTGGAAATTCGAGACCAAGTAGAACTGCAGCTCCTGCTGCAAGACCTACAACAGAGAGTTCAAGACCGAGCAGAACTGAAGCTCCGGCAAGACCACCGAGAGAGTCTTATACTCCACCACCATCTTACAATCCACCTTCAAGAAGTGAAGGTAGTTCTGGTGGAAGTTATGGTGGCGGTAGCTCAGGCGGCGGCACAAGCAGACCATCAAGAGGCGGAGGCAGATAATTTAAGCGAAATACAGAGATGAAGAAATTTACACAGATGCTTATGGTGGCTATAGTAGCTACCACAGGCACAACATATGCACAATACGCCGGAGATGCCATCAAATTTGGCAACACAAATTATGGAAGTTCTGCACGATTCAAAGGAATGGGTAATGCCCAGATTGGCGTAGGGGGCGATATGAGTTCTTTAAATGGTAACCCGGCTGGTTTAGGTCTCTTTACCAGATCAGAATTTAGCTTTACCCCTGAGTTTAACAATGCAACCTCAAAATCTAATTACCTGGGACAACAAGGCAAAGGTTCAGACAGTAAGTTAAACATGAACCAGGCCGGTGTCGTATGGTACAACCCTAGTTACAGAGCACAGGGACAAAACACACAAACAGGTGTTTTAAGCTTCGTCTTTGGTATCGGCTATAGCAGAAACAACGATTATACGCAGAGTTACAGTTATGGCGGAGACAACAACCAGACCACCATGCGTGATTACTTTTCGGAATTGGCCAATGGTAGCATGGATCAAAATGGAGTTATTAGAGATAACACTTTACAGCGCCTGGCTTATGAGCAATACCTGATGAATTACAACACACCAACCAGCGGCCCTGTCCATACAGCAGATCCTTTTATTGGCAGTAATTTGCAACGTAAAAATCTGACTGCAGCAGGCTCTACTTCCGAGGTAAATTTCTCAGGAGCAATTAATATTTCTAACCAATTATACATTGGTGCAAGTATAGGTATGGTAAACGTGCGCTATATTAATGATGCAGAGTATACCGAATCGGGTAAACTACAAACCTACAATGGAGATCCCGCAAACGGTGCTGTGGGTTTTGGCCCGGTAGAAGACTATAACTTTTCTTATGTATCTAGTCAGGAAACTCATGGTTCAGGAGTTAATGGTAAACTAGGTTTAATCTTCAGACCTGTTTCAAGTTTCAGAATCGGTGCAACTTATCAAACACCAACCTGGTTGTATATGGAAGATTCGTTTTCCGAAAACCTATTTACGACTATATCAGGTGAAAGACAACCAAACAATATAGGTCCTTTATCCTATCCTTATAATTATAACCTAAAAACTCCGGGAAAGGGATCTTTGGGTGCCAGTTATGTAATCGCTGGACAAGCCATCATTTCTGCTGATGTTGATTTTATTGATTATGCAGGCACCCGCCTATCACAAGATGGTGGTGGTGCAACAGATGCGAATATCATCAATGACAATGCTGAAATTAAAAGACTATATACTTCGGCTGTAAATTATAGAGTTGGTGGTGAATATAAAATCAATAACCTGAGTTTAAGAGCTGGTTACGGATTAAATGGTAGTCCGATGAAAGATGATACTAAAAACATTTTTGCTACTAAATATTATAGTGGTGGTTTAGGATATCGCTTTAATGAGTACTATTTTGATTTAGCTTATCAACGTGTTCAATCAGAAGACAGAGTAAGTCCTTATGCATTGAGTGATGGAGCTGAATCGGTAGCCAGTGTTAAAAATGGAAACAATAACGTGTTTTTAACTTTTGGAATTCGCTTCTAAACAGACATCCCTTAAAAAAAACGTCTGACCATATGATCAGGCGTTTTTTTTTTGCATCCAGATCCTGAAATAAATTCAGGATGACGACAGACTAAATGATTGTCATCAGCACACTAAATTATCCCGTGCAGAGAAGCTCCTTGAAGGCCCAGCCTTTCAATATGTCTTTCTACTGCTTCATCCTTAATCAATTCAGGTGCATGATGTGGCTTTTTCCGGGCATCGATAATAACTGGTCCGGTGCAGCCCCAATGTTTGTTACTGATAAAACTGCCTACCCCATGAATATCAGAGGCCGGATTGCTTCTCGTAAATGTAACCCACACTAAGTTATTAATCGTTGCTACGGTAAAAATAGGGTCGTCACAAACGACAATCAAACCTAATCCAGCCAAGTGCTGATCTTTTAAATCCTTGTTCAACAAAACCATTTCCTGTTCAGTATGAGCAGCGTCCACATAAGGATGAGCACCTATAACTAATACCCCCGGAATTGCCATCTGGTAATGGTTAAACGGCTCTGGCAATTGAAACCCCTGGGGTAACTCATTGGTCAATATTCGCTTTTGAGCTCCTGCCGCTGCAAAAACAACCTTTGAGCCACTATTTAAACCATCACCACTGTAATCCAATGTATCAATAGTCGTATGGGTATGAAAATGTAAATCTGTACGGAAATCCATTCGCGAAAGGACATGTTGCATAAAGCCTGCAAGATCATGGGTATCCAAGTGCTCATCATCCTCCCTTGCTGCAATAAACAAGTACTTAGCCAGACTTAATTGGTTTTTCCCTAGAATATGGTTGGCGATGGTTAATATCTCCTGAGGTCTGCGTTCATCTAAATATGGTGTATATCTTTCACTTCCTATCGCAAATAATAAAGGATGAACTCCTGCAGCATCAACTGCATTCACCTCTTTTAAGCCATGTATTTCTTTAGGCAGGGCCGATCCCGCTATTTCATGGATCAATGCGCCGAAACTGGTATCTTCCTGCGGTGGCCTACCAACGACGGTAAAGGACCATATCGCATCCTTACGGTGGTAAACACTGTGCACCTTCATTAATGGAAAAGGATGGGTAAGGCTATAATACCCCAAATGATCTCCAAATGGTCCTTCAGGTTTATTTTCCTGAGGATAAACCGTGCCAGTAATTACAAAATCAGCATCAGCGGATAAGCAAAAGCCCTCTTCATCATAAAAATACCTAAATCTTCTATTGCCTAATGCACCAGCAAAAGTCATTTCTGACAAGCCTTCTGGCAATGGCATTACCGCAGCGAGTGGATGAGAAGGTGGTCCCCCCACAAAAATACTCACTTTTAGTGGTTCGCCTTTGGCATTGGCTTTAGATTGGTGTACCCCTATCCCTCTATGGATTTGGTAATGCAATCCTATTTCTTTATTCAATTCGTAATCATTACCGGCAAGCTGTATCCTATACATCCCAAGGTTGGCATTTAAAATCCCTGGTTTATCAGCATCCTCGGTATACACCTGGGGCATCGTGATAAAAGGACCACCATCCATAGGCCAGTTTACAATTTGTGGCAATGCACTAATCGTAGTTTTACTAAATATTGATTTAAAAGTTTGCTTTAATGGCAGCGCGGTAAGCGCAGTCAACGCAATACCTGGTAATTTTAAGGGATTTTTTAAGGCTTTGACTGGGTCTGAACGAAGGTTTACCAATTGTTCTACTTTAGGCAGACTATCTCTAAACATAAATTTAGAGCGTTCCAATGTCCCAAACAAATTGGAAACCGCCGGAAACTTGCTGCCCTTCAGGTTTTCAAAAAGCAAGGCTGGCCCCTTCCGCTCATATACACGCAAATGAATGGCCGCCATTTCGAGGTAAGGATCAACCTCTTCTTTTATCCGAATCAAATGACCGTGTCTTTCTAAATCGGCTACACAATCTGCTAAGCTTTTATATCCCATCGCCTCAAAGATATTAAAAGAAAAATCGTCATGCCGAAAATAAATTCAACATGACGACTCCTCAAAAAAATAGTTTATGAAATTATTTCTTGCCGGCAAATGAACGCAGCATCCAGATATTTTTCTCTTTAAACTGCATAAACCTGTTAACCATATCGTTGGTTCCGTCGTCGCTGGCATTAGCCGTAGCATCCAGCAAATCACGCTCAAGCTCAATCAATTTAGCCATATCATCCAAAATGGCGTCTACCATATCCAGATCTTTCATTCCAATGGTGTTTATTTCTTTAAGGGCCGACTCTTTGATATAGTCTGCAAAACGACTGTGCGGTGGCTTCCCTAAAGTCAATACACGCTCTGCAATCTCATCAATGGTCAACTGCGCATTGGTATACAACTCTTCAAATTTGATATGCAAGGTAAAGAAATTCTGCCCTTTAACATTCCAATGACAACCTCTTAATTTTTGATAATGTATATGATAATTCGCCAGATAATCATTCAACATGTCGACTACTGGTTTTACTTCTTTTTCTTTTAAACTGATTTCTTTCGCATCCATAGTATTATTTTTAATTTTATTTGAGAACAATATTTGTCTGCTATTGTAACAGATGATGCGATAAATGGTTTGGAAAAATGTTAATATACCACGCAATAGGACCGAAAAAAGAACGTTTAATATTCGAATTCGACGCTTTATTTATATTATTCGTATAATTGCCCTTTAAATTTTACAAAGACATTAATGCATAAATATTATATAGTATCCGTATTTGCACTCCTGATTAACCTGTCTGCGGCCAACGCCATTACAAGAGACTCAATCGGAGTAGAAAAACTCAACGGAAAGAAAATAATTATCCACCAGGTTGTCGCTAAAGACACTTATTATTCCATCGGCAGACGTTACAATGTAGTTCCTAAAGACATCATGAACTTTAACGACAGCAAGTTCTTACAGATTGGCGTAATCATTAAAGTACCTACAAACCTTCCTTTTACAGCTTCAACTGCAACAAGTAAAACTTCAACAACGATAGGTAAAGCTAATCAGAACACTGTTCCTGCAACAACGTCAGAAGGTAATCTAATCGAACACACGGTACTGAAAAAAGAGAATCTGAATATGATTGCTCAAAAGTATGGCACCACTGTTAATGACATTAAGGAAGCAAATGGACTCAACTCCAACAACCTTCAGATTGGACAAATACTAAAAATCCCTGGAAAAGTAGCTGAACAACCAGTCGCTGAGCAACGCACGACGCAAGCACCTCCGGTGCAACAAAAAGCAGAAGAAACTGTTGTGAAAACTAATATCCCCCCTGAAAACAGGTATAAAAAACCTGAGCAAAAACCAGAGAAAAAAGTAGCGGACACCAGTAAACCAGAAGAGTTTATTGAGCATAAAGTAGCTTCAAATGAAACCATGTATTCTATCGCGACACGCTATAAAATAACCATGGATCAGTTAAAAGCAAAAAACAACCTGCATGACAATTCTTTGTTTGTTGGACAAAAACTATTGATTAGTGGGCAGTATCCGCCGAAAAATGTTCCAATTAGTTCAGAAAACCATGTAGATACTTTAAATTCTATAAAAGATCCTGCCTTAAGGTTACCTGCCAGCAGATACGGTTTAAATCAGGTAGATGAAAAAGGAACGGGTATCTGGATTATGGATGCAGACCTTGATCCTTCTAAAATGCTGGTATTACACCGTACAGCACCTATTGGAACGGTGATGAAAATCACTAACCCTATGACCAACCGGTCGACCTTCGCTAAAGTTGTTGGTAAATTCACAGAGAATGAATCAACAAAAGATGTTATCATTGTAATGACTAAAGCTGTAGCTGATGCTCTTGGCGCTTTAGACAAAAGATTTTATTGCAATTTAACATACGGCGGACAAGACAATGAACAATAAGCCCTTCATTATTGGTATAGCGGGAGGAAGTGGATCCGGCAAAACCTTTTTTTTAAATTCATTTTTGCATCATTTTAAGAATGATGAAGTAACCTTGGTTTCACAGGATGATTACTACCATCCTGCTGGTGAAATGACCCAGGAAGAGAATAAAATATACAACTTTGATCTCCCAACCACCATTGATGATCAACAGTTTTTAGTAGACATAAAAAAACTCATCAGAGGGGAAGTCATCTATAAAAAGGAATACAATTTTAACAACCCTCTGGCGGTCACTAAAATATTAGAAATCAGTCCTGCACCAATTATCATTGTTGAGGGACTTTTTATACTCCATTTTAAAGAAATTGCAGCCCTATTGGATCATAGAATCTTTGTAGAAGCAGAAGAAGAGGTTGCCTTGCAACGTCGTATCAAACGCGACGGCATGGAACGTGGATATCCTGAAGAAGATGTATTGTACAAATGGCACAACCATGTAGCACCATCTTATAAAGAGTTTTTATTACCTTATAAGGAGATGTGCAACACTATTGTGATCAATAACAACAATACGCCTGATGACATCATTAGGGTGACAGAGGAGATTTCTACGGATTTAAAAGCGAAAATACTGCGGGCGTAATTAAACAACAATATTGCAATCGTAAACAAACAAAAAAGGAGCTTTAATAAGCTCCTTTTTTGTTTGTTTAAAATACCATCTCTGGCACATCGTCATCTGCAAACAATTTACCTAAGGTAGCTTGCCTGATAAAGTCGACACTTACGCCCGGTGCACGTTCAATCAGTTTAAAGCCACCTTCCGGCAGTACATCCAACACAGCAAGTTCCGTAACAATCTTCTTAATACACTTCACCCCTGTTAGCGGCAAAGTACATTTCGGAAGTAACTTACTTTCGCCAGCCTTATTTACATGCTGCATAGCAACAATTATATTTTTAGCAGAAGCAACAAGATCCATTGCACCACCCATACCTTTCACCATTTTACCTGGGATTTTCCAATTGGCAATATCTCCATTTTCAGACACCTCCATTGCACCAAGAATGGTCAGGTCTATTTTCTGACTTCTGATCATTCCAAAGCTCAATGCCGAATCAAAGATTGATGACCCGGGCAAAGTAGTAATCGTCTGTTTTCCGGCATTAATTAAATCAGCATCCTCTTCTCCTTCAAAAGGGAAAGGTCCCATTCCTAACAGTCCATTTTCTGACTGCAGTACTACATTTATTCCCTCAGGGATGTAATTGGCTACCAATGTTGGAATACCAATCCCTAAATTCACATAATATCCGTCACGTATTTCTCTTGCGATGCGCTGCGCAATTCCATTTTTATCCAGCATATAAATATTTTATAGGAT